>Ga0307515_10023072_pt1 | contig 10934 bp, 1 predicted proteins | sample 17_EM_MG_FD_194513 | JGI IMG/M metagenome (GOLD analysis project Ga0307515, IMG submission 194513) | Populus trichocarpa ectomycorrhiza microbial communities from riparian zone in the Pacific Northwest, United States - 17_EM | ecosystem: Host-associated > Plants > Roots > Unclassified | place...
ATAGGATCTCTTAACTTTAGTAACTTAATAATAAAGTCCTATAATATAACCTCCTATAGTCTCTCTAGTATTTTAATAGGTTATAGCCCTCTATATAGCTTATGCCTTATTAGTTTATTCCTTTAGTAATCTAAATACTCCTTTATTACTTTTCTTATAATATTTTAGATTCCGTTAATAATATACTCCTCCTAAAGTCTTAATACTAAGCCTATAGCTCCGTTGTGTCCTTAAGTTAGTCCCTTATAGAAGTCCTCTATAAACTACTCTACTATACTTTTTAGGATATACTTCGCTTCTTAATTTTTGTATATATCCGTTTATAGATCTTCTAGTTATACTTTTAGAATCCTTTATACTTAAAAGCTTTCTAATAACTTATAAACTCTATCTAGTTCTTCCTAAGTTATTATAATCTTTAGATAATTATACCTAATTAGTCTATCTATATCTTTTTGCAGTAAAGCCCCAAATGGCTTTTTATCGTTTTATAGTTTAGCCTTTTAACTTAACGTATCTGCTTATGTGTTGTCTATACCCTTAGTATACTAAATCTTAAAATAGTATTCTATAAGTATCTCTACCCATTTAACCTATCTTTAGTTAAGTTCCTTTGTTATTAAGAATCCTATTAGGTTCTTATAATCCGTCTTAACTATAAATAGTTTCTCTATACCTTATAAGAATGCTCTCTATTTTTTAAGCGCTGTAACTATACCTAATAACTCCTTATTATAGATGTTATAGTTTAACTCTAGTAGTATTATCTTTTAACTATAGTATGCCACTAGGTGCTATTTATCCTAATATTTTTATATAAAGTATACCCCTAGTATAAAGTTTAATACATCTATTTTTATAACTGTCTTTAATTCTAGTTAATAGATCTTAAAAACTAGCTCCTAGGTAAACAACCTCTTAACTTCTTTAAATAGTTCTTCTTTCTTTATTAATTGCGTAAATAGCTTAATATCCTTTAACTATTGTGCTATAAACCTTCTATAGTAATTGCAAAACCCTAGGAACGATCTTAACTGTATAACGTTCTCTAGTTTTTATTAATTTACTATAGCCTTAATCTTCTTTAGATCTATACTAAGTTAGCCTAGTTTAATAATAAATCTAATAAAATCGGTCTTCCTAGTAAAGAACTTGTATTTCTTAATTGCTACTAGCATTTATTCCTCTTATAGTCTCTTTAAGACCTATTTAACGTGTTCTCTATATTCTTCCTTAGTTATTAAGTAGATAATAATATTATTAAGATATACCATAACAAATTCATCTAAGTATTCTCCTAATATATTATTAATTTGCTTCTAAAACGTTGCTAATGCGTTTATAAGTCCGAATTATATAACTAATAGTTTATATAGTCCTTCCTTTAACCTAAAGGCTGCCTTCTATTTATCGCCTTCCTTAATTCTAATCTAATAGTATGCTTATCTCAGATCTATCTTTATAAAGATTTGCGCATTACCTATCCTATCTTAAATTTCGCTAATTAAGGGTAAAGGATACCTATCCTTCCTAGTAATACTATTTAACTATCTATAGTTAATACACAGCCTTAGTTTACCGTTTTTCTTCGGTATAAATAGTACTGGATAACCCGCTAATAACTATAATAGTCTAATATATCCCTTTTATAAGTTTTCCTAAATAAACTCTTTAAGTGCTTTACCTTCTTCTTTAGTAAGCTTATAGATTGGAAAGAACTTTAAACTTATTCCCAGTTCCAATTCTATCTTATAGTCCTATACTATATAGTCTGCTAACTTTTTACTTTCTAGGCTCTATAGTTTTTTGCTATACTTATAGTATCTTTTTAGTACATAACTTAAGCCTCGCTTAGTCTCCTTATATATCGCTTCGACTTAATACTATACTAACTTAGTTTACTATTATATCTTACGGCGTTAAGTATCCCTAATATTAACTTAACCTATAACCTAATCGATCTTTAGATTATATTCCTATAACTAAGGCATTCCTAATACTGCCTTATTATTCCCTAATAGTAATATATTAAAAGACATCTTAATCTATCTTCTTTTAATGGTTAGCTAAATAGGTCCTATTTCAAGGTTAATAATGCCTCCTCTGTAGGCTATTAGATCTTCTAAAATCATCACTAATAGGTAAAGATGCTTTTTCTTCCTATGTGGTAATCCTATTCTTTTAACTACTACTAGCAAGATATGGTTCCTTATTGCTCCACTATTTATTAGTGCCTTAAACTATTAATTTTACTACTTAACTTATAAATTTAGGTGTTGTCCTTAAATTTCTTTAAGGGTTTAAGGCTCTACTACTGGTTCCCTCTAGTCCTATAGGCCTCTACTTTTCCTAACTATTAGCTACTAGATCCTGTTTATACTTAGTCCACTTTTAGCTAATACTTAGTTCGCTTTTTGTCTTTAATATATTATAAATAGGTGTTTTCTAGATATTTCCACCATTATTGTCTATCTAGGCATTCTTCCGTAAGAAATCTTCCTAGTTAAAGTATTAAGTTCCTTTATTCTTAAACTTCTATGGGGTGCTAACTATATATATACTTAGCATTTTGATATTTTGCCTTATCCGTTAACTAATATATTCTTACTAGATATTTCTAGTTCTTATCTTTGGGTGCTTTATATATATTATATATATAATCCACGTATATAATCCACGCCAATATATAATATACTTAGTGTCTTAGGTTAACTCTTAGCTCGTCTTTATCCTTAAGTTTAAACCTTTCTTATATTAATTTAAGCGTTATAACTTTATTCGCAGGTACTAAGATTTGCCTTTTACTTCTTTAGTCCTCTAATTACTTCTCTAGATCTTTTAACGTTATAATTAAGGCTCCTTTAATGTGTGTTATAGCCTTCTCTATAATTAGGTGGTCTTAGACAACTTTTTTGTCTAACTATATATAGAAATCTTCCCACTTATTATTATATCGTTGTCTATACCACTTTTAGTATAACCCTTTAAGTATATACGGTGTATCTATTAAGAAGTATCTTCTTATTACTATATTATAACAGCCCTTTATATATTATTCTTTAAACTTAGTAAAAATCCCTAAATCCTCTTCTTATTCCAGTTTAGTAAGCTACTTAGCTCTTAGTATGCCTACCTTAGGCCTATTAGTGATTTTTTATATAGGTGCTCTGTCCCTTATACGTCCTAATATACTAAATCTTCTATCTAGTTTCTGCTCTTACTCTAAGGTAATTCTCGCTCTAAACTCCTCTATAGTTTCTTTTCTTTCGCGTCTTAAGTAGATCCTTAAAGTCTTCCTACTTCCTAATCTTTATATTAAGCTTTTAATCTTTAGGCTAAATGCTCTATTTACCTAGTAAGTCCTTTAAGTCTATATACTTGTCTCCTAATCTAACTACTATTTATATTACAGATTTTCTAATCTATAAAGAAGCTATTTGCCTCTTTCTTATGGGTGTCCTTATTTATACTCTAAATTCTTAACCCCTTAGATTCTTTAATCCTAAGCTTACTTCTAACTTAAGCTTAGCTCCCGCCTTAGTCTAACTAGGCATCCATAGTGTTCTTATCTCGTCTTAAGAGTCTTAAATCTCACTTATCTCGTTTTAAGAATTTTGTGCTATTAGGAACTCTTATCCCAAGCTTATTTATATATCTTTAAACTAAGCCGCTGCCCTACTCTATTGGTTTTCGTCCGTTATGGGTCCTTAGGTATACCTTATCTCGTCTTAAGAATCTTAGTCGTCTCTTATTTCGTCTTAAGAATCTTAAGCCTTTAGCCTTTTACCTTTATTAAGTGCCGAAGTAGTTCTCTATCCTACTTCTCTTGCGTCTTATAAAATAATAGATATTATGTCTAGTGGGGTTTTAATCCCTACTAATGTTCCCTATTTTATAGTAGAATTATCCTCTGCTTCTTATATAATATCTTTAAGGTCTATATACTCCTAGTAAGCCGCCTTCGTTGCCTTATTATTATGGAATATTTCGCCTTCATTAAATTTATTATCCTTAATATCCGATCTACGAACTAGTTTATTAGTTCCTCTATACTCTATAGATTTTAGCTCTTATAGCTAATAGCTTACGCTATACTTAGCGTCTTTATAAATTTAGTATATATTATTGTAATAAAATGCGAAACTTCTAATTAAATATTCTTTTATTTCTTACAGTATACTATTATCCCTCTATATATATATGCCTTCTACTAGTCTAGTTCCCTTTATTATATAGTAACTCTAACTATCTTTATAATCCCTTATAAAATAACCTTATTTCCTATAATTTATATAAGCTTTATCTCTAAACTATTAACTTTGTTATAGAGTCCGCCTAAACGTCTTCTACTACTAAGATTCCTAGTTTAGCCTCTACTCCTTAGTCCGATAATTACTAGATTCTTAACCTCTAGGTTTCCATAGTTTCTTACTCCATCTTTTATAGGCTTCTTTAGTACTACTTAGGTCTATTAGCTCTGCGCTATACCATAGTTTCTAACTTAGCTTTAGTTAATACGTACTCTGCGCCTTATATAACTATAGAACTCTATCCTAGCCTCTCTTAGCCTATTCCCTTTAGTAGATCTAATTATTAATCTTAATTGCTTAATCTATTAATTCCTATAGGGTGTCCGCATCTTCTATCAGAATAATTACATCCTAGACTTTAGCCTTAAGTCCTTATTTGTACTATACTATAAGCGCCTTATTATTCCACTTAACTTACGTAGCTAATGTCTGGAATTGCGTTATATACTTAATTGCTAAGGTTCGTTATATAATATCTTAAAGTTTTCTTTCCGCTATAGTTACTACCTCTAGATCTCTAAATATCTGTATAAGTCGCTCTATAAACCCTTCCTAGCTTAAGAATATAAACCGCACCTCTTAATTAGTGGTCGTTATTTCATTCGCCTGTATTTTTACAAGGTAAGGCTTAAACTACTTAAGTACTCTCCCTAATAGGAATAGTCCTGCGTAGGCTATTCGATCTATAGATGTTAGTAGCTTTACTCCTTCCTATATAACCTTAAAGTGTATTTACGTAAGGAATCCTTTAAGCTTTAATCTTTCTCCCGAGTACCTCTTAATTAATAGTAACTTAATCTTTGCTGCCCTTATTCTATTAACCCTTTCTTTTAGTGCCTTATTATTGGTCGTTAATTAGTTAACTATCTCTTGTAGTTGTCCAACCGTTACAGGTTGCTGCGAGTTAGTATCTGCCATACTGGTATCGCCTAACCTTAAAGTAGTTACCGCCGTCGATAGCGTTGTGGTGGCTGCTTTTGGTGGCATGTTATTTAACTTTTCTATATTTAATACCGTAACTAGGTAGTAATTATATAACGGAACCTTGTAGTAAGTACTATAATGGGCTTGTTAATGGGCTAGGTGTATAGGTAATATATAAAAAAGTTAACAACGTAATAACAACTGGTAGAGTGGTTGCCTAATAGATTAACTTTAATTATATTCTGAGAATCACTATAAGGAAGGAACTATCTAGGTAGGGACTAAGGGTCCTTAAATACACAACCATACTCCTATAAAATCCTTCTTGTATATAATAAACGTGTGCTCTATCTACTCTATAATAGATTATACAGATTATATAGATTATATAGATTATATAGATTATATAGATTATATTATATAACCTCAGTTACTATTCCTCATCATATAGTTCTATCGGCTCTATCCTAGACCGTGCCTAAATTAACTAACTAGCTTCTTCCGACTCTTCTCTAAGTAGTCGTAATATTGTACTTAAAGCGTCCGTAATATACACTTAATAGTGATACGCTAGCGACATAACTGTAGAACGCCTTAGGATCTAGTGCTAGAAGCACATTAGTAAAATCTACGCGACCTTCCGAATCTTAAGATAATTAGATATTTATAAACGCTAGAGACTAGTTTAACTTATATACCTAGGCTTAATAAGAGCTTAGTAAGGTTACTAGCGTTTTACTAAATACTACTAACCTAAAGGAGCTAGATAAGCTAGTTAAGAAAATAGCTAACTTACGGAGTATTATTAATTTAACCTCTTGTTACCCCTCTAATAAAGAGCATAAGTCGTATAGTGAACGTATATAACAAATAAATCTCAACGCCCTAGTTAAGAAGTCACCGCCTAATATTAGTAGCACTACTTAACAGAAGTTTAACCAATAGATTGCCGCAATTAAGAATCGATTTAAAATTAATAACGCTAACTATAACTGCAAGCGACGTATATGCTAGGCCATTAAAGGTCTTATAAAAGAGAAGACAGTTACCTAACTAGTATATCGCCGCCTAGGCGCCAAAGATAAGGGTCCTCTACTATAGGACGAACTTAAGATTATAGTCTAAGACCAGATCAAGAACCCTATAGTAAGACGCTTTAAAAATGCTACTATGTACTATATAACTATAATAAAGGAGAACTAAAAGTTTAATACCCTTTTAGCCTATATACGTAGCTCAGAGGACCTCTTCTTATATACCCCTTTTATCGACCCTAATTAGCAGGTAGACTTTTAGTTCTTATATCTCCCGATCTACCTATAGGTAGAGCTCTTCTGCCAGAACTTCGCTATATGGGTAAAAACCGCTAAGGACCTCTTTATAGAAATCCGCTGTATAAAGCAATTGCTTAACACTATAAAGCTTGCGGAAGACCGCGCAGCTAGTAATAGCAGATCTTCGCGCCTAAAGCGCGGTTATAGTATAGGCTCTATAGGGTTAGGTTTAGAGAACGGAATCTTAGAAAGGCAATGTTTTCCTAACTAAGCTTTAGGGGAGACTACTTAATAGCCAGATGGCTTAAAGGACCCCCTAGACGCTGGCGATACGCCTACACATCGCAAGAAAAACGTAGGTAGTAATTATAAAGAACACTAGCGGCAAACCGCTATAAATAATGCCTAACTATTAGGTAGTAAGTCCGTCCGTAACTGGGGTCCTTTAACTAGGGCCCTTTAACCTACTAGTAACCTGCTAGTAGTAACCTATACTAATAACTTATACTAGATAGGTCCGTTTATAACTAGGGTCCTTTAACCCGCTAGTAACCTACTAGTAGTAACCTATACTAATAACGTATATTAGTAGATAGGTCCGTCCGTAACTAGGGTCCTTTAACTAGGGTCTACGACCCGCTAGTAACCCGCTAGTAGTAACCTATACTAATAACCTATATATAAGCCTAAAGATTTGGATACCGTATACCCCTAAACATATACCTTATATAGGCGCATCGCGACCCGACGCTAGATGGGGAGAAAGGGAACGTATTATAGTATATATTGCGATAGATACGCCCTAGGGTAAAGTCCGCCTACGTGCTTAATACGATAATAGGTGCCAAATTAACCCTTAATACTATATAAAAGTTACGGGTTATAGGCCTTATAGGCGGCCCTAGTGCTATTATACTAACACCCTAGCGCTGGCGGACTAGAGCGTCTTACTATTCTTACTAAGACTTTAACTAGCCTAATAGCGCTAGACCCTCTGGCCTAGGCAACAGTCCCCTATAACAACCCTATAAGTTACCTTATTAGTACTAGCTTTACATAGAGCCTCATACTATAGTAAGTAGTAGTAATAGCTACCTTAACCGAAACGGCTTATAGAATACACCCCTAAGTTACTAGTCTATCTATAAAGTATAAGGGACGCCTTTATACGCTCTATACGCGACTACCTAGGGGTAAGCTCTTGCCGGTAATATAATTAAGGACTCCTAAGGCAAAATAATAAGGTCTAGCCTTATTAAGGATCTCCGCAAATACCTAGGTAACTATAATGCCTGCTAATGCTCTATTGCGCCGCTATACACCTTATAGTAAGCTGTAGCCTTTTAAGGCCCCTACCTAAGCCTAATAGCATTATCTACTTAACTGTTACGGATCTCCCTAAGTCTAAGACACCTCTTTGTCCTTATAAACCGTTTTATAAAGCTAGTATACTACTACCTAGCCTTACAGCCAAAGCGTAAGCGAAAGGTAAGCGCTGCTGCTGAGACATAGCCTATACTAAAGAAAGGTAGAGGATATAGGGATTAAGGAATAAGCTAACGCTTATAGTAAGAGTTACGGTATATATACGGGGTGAAGCTTAATTTATTAATATTCTATATAAGCCACACTCTAATACAACCCGGCGACTCCCTAGCGACTCCCTAGCGACTTATAGGCGGGGCTATAGCGTATAATGGTGATAAAGCTTAATTCGTTAATATACCGTATATGCTACAACCCTTTAAAAAGTACTCTCCCTAAACCTAGTCCGTTACTCTATACTACCTTTATAGACTATTTATACTAAATAGGTCTGTCTATAACCGGGGTCCTTTAACTAGGGTTTTTAACCCGCTAGTAACCTACTAGTAGTGACCTATACTAATAACTTATACTAGAAAATAGGTCCGTCTATAACTAGGGTCTTTTAACTAGGGTTTACGACCCGCTAGTGACCTACTAGTAGTGACCTGCACCGACAACTTATACTAGATAGGTCCGTCCGTAACTAGGGTCCTTTAACTAGGGTCTTTAACCTACTAGTAACCTGCTAGTAGTAATCTGTACTAACGACTTATATATTATCCTACACCCGTCTATAACTAGGGTCCTTTAACTAGGGTTTATAACCTACTAGTAACCTACTAGTAGTGACCTGTATAGATAACTTATACACTATTCTATATATATACTACGTAAATAACGCGTAAGGCTAAAGCATAGGTTAGCGGTGGATTTAATGGGTATATAGCCTTATTGTCCTAAATCTGGCCGTATATAAGTAACCTATAACCTACCCGCGAAGTATATACGGCGCTACGCCGGTATAGCGTAAGGCTAAAGTAGGGTTAGCGGCGGATCTAACGGGTATATAGCCTTACCGTCCTAAATCTAGCTATATGCGAATAACCTACGACCTACCCGCGAGGTACTAGCAACCTACCTATATAAGCAAACCTTTGGAATATATCTACCAAATTTAGGCGATAGTATTAAGCTACTGGCTCTACCTGTTAAATGGACTAATTAGGATTTTCTATACCGGGTATATAAAATCGCTATTAGCTTGGTGAAATATAGGGAAGTCTTAGTAAGCCAAATCTAACTAATTAGATAACTTTAACCGGCGGTTAAAGTTCCTTAACATCTTTACGCCGCGTAAGTATACTACCTATCTCTTTATGCGCAAAATTAGGACGCTCTTTCCCTTCTAATTTTTCCCTTCTAAAGGTTTTTATAGGGTTTTATTAAGGCCTAAGCATATAAAGGATCGGGGACGACCCTTTTTAAAGGGGGGGGGCATTGTTAGGTGAAACCTAAGTAGATAGCTATATAGCTGCGAGGTACAGGCGACCCGTAGGCGACTTGCCTGTAAGGCACGTGCGCTGTACGTGCCTATAGAAACCCCTTACCTCGCACCTTAGACTCCTCCTTCTCCCTTAAGGATTTGTCTACTTATATAATATACCCTATTATTCTATTATTAGACTCCCTATCTATATCCTCACCTTATATATATATAACTTTATTAAACGTTAGCTAATATATATAAAACCTATATAAATCTATAATAGCTACCCTGAAGAACCTTAGGTAGTTATTGTTTGGGTAGGCTGTATAGAGGCTCCGTGTATAAAAGCTCTGCACGAAGCTCTGCACGAAGCTTTTATATAGAGCCTCCGTAGTAGAACCGTTGTACGTAAAGCCGTCGTGCAGAGCCTCCGTACGAGCTAGGTCTGTAAATGAATAATATTTTAGCTCTTATACGTATACTTATTAGCGTGGTTTTTAATAAGCGAAAATCCAGCCAATAAAATATTGGTATTTATTAATATTGCAGTGTTAATATTAAAATATTGGCAATAATAGAAATATACTTATTAAAAATAAATATTATATAAATTATTGGCATAGATTGGCAGTTTTATAATATAATTATATGACCTAAGCTATAGTTATATAATAGCGCGCCTTTATATAATCTTTTAATATTAACCCTTTACTTTAACTTTAACTTTACCTTACTAATAATAGCAACAATAATGTATGTATATTATTTAGAAAGATTATATAAAGCTAATATTAACTTAGGGCTCTCGTCCTCTATAACGCTACCATTGCCGCCGCCGCCCTTACTAGCGCCAACGCTAACCCCGTTCTTATTGTATAATAGTAGCAGTTAGCTCCCTGGTATTATAGTCCGCAGAGCTATATATTACTAGCCCTTCTAGGGCAGGATATGGAGTTTATATAAGGCGCGATCTCCCCTTATTAGATAGCTTTGCACTAGCCTTTATATATTAACGCCATCCTTATATAATCTTGAGGTTGGGTAATAGGTAACCTATATGCTATATGCCTTGGCGCTTGCCTAGGCTCATTAGGAAATTTTTTTTTTAGCTTGTTATTGCGGTTTGCAGCAAATTGCCGCAAATTGCTGCAAACTATATGGTTGCGGTGGTCGTATATAGTCCTGTGCGGTTTACGGCGGTTTGCAGCAACCCGCGCGAAGCCTATATTTTTTATAATAATTTGCAGCAACCTGCGCAAAGCCTATATTTTTTGCGGTAATCCGCGCGAAGCCTATACATAGCCCTTACATTTCGCATATTTCGCACATTTTATACGTTTTATACATTTTGCACATTTTGTACATTTTATACGTTTTATACATTTTGTACATTTTGCACGTTTTATATATTTTGCATATTTTGTACATTTCGCACATTTTATACATTTTATATATTTTGCACGTTTCCTATAGATTGCTATAATATACTTTTAAATATATTTATATTATAACTATATAAAATATAGAGCTATCTACTTAAAGCCTCTAAATTGTTAATTAGCCTAGTGCTTACCTGCCTACCTACCTACCTACCTACCTACCTGCCTGCCTATCTACCTACCTATCTATTTA
>Ga0307515_10023073_pt1 | contig 10934 bp, 12 predicted proteins | sample 17_EM_MG_FD_194513 | JGI IMG/M metagenome (GOLD analysis project Ga0307515, IMG submission 194513) | Populus trichocarpa ectomycorrhiza microbial communities from riparian zone in the Pacific Northwest, United States - 17_EM | ecosystem: Host-associated > Plants > Roots > Unclassified | place...
AAAACATTGTTTTATTACTTTTTGTCTATCTTTTTTTGATAAACAAATGGATGATTTATGCCTGTTCATTTTCAATCATTTTTAAGATTGCATATAGCTTTAAGGACTTTTAAACGATTTATTAATTTAATCTTTAAAAGAAATGCTAACGCAAAATTTGGGATACCCGCGAATTGGTAACCACAGAGAATTGAAAAAAGCCTGCGAAAATTATTGGGCAGCAAAAACGGGGTACAAAACTGTACTTCAAGTAGGAAAAAACATTCGTCAGGATAACTGGCTAATGCAAAAAAATGCAGGAATAGCTGTTATCCCTTCTAACGACTTTTCATTTTATGATCAAGTTTTGGATCATTCCTTAATGTTTGGAGCCATCCCTAAAAGGTACAACGAGGTTATGCTTAAAAAGGGAAACACAGAACTAGACCTTTATTTTGCAATGGCTCGTGGTTATCAAAAAGAAGGGCTGGACATTATTGCGATGGAAATGACCAAATGGTTTGATACCAATTATCATTATTTAGTTCCAGAGTTTTACAAGGACCAACAATTTAAATTGTTCTCTACAAAAGTAATTGATGAGTTTTATGAAGCTAAACAACTAAGCATCATTACCAAACCCGTGTTAATTGGTCCGGTATCTTACCTCCTATTAGGAAAAGAAAAAGAAACTGGTTTTGAAAGAATTGATTTGCTTAAAAACCTATTGCCTGTTTACATTGAAATTTTAACCCAACTGGTTAATTTAGATGTAGAATACGTACAGTTTGACGAACCTTTTTTAGCTTTAGACTTAACAGAAAAAGAACAGAAAGCATTCCAAGAGGTATATAAACAAATCAAAAGTGCTTTCCCAAGGTTGAAGATTGTTCTAGCAACCTACTTTGATAGCTTAGGAGATAATACATCTTTAGCTGCATCTCTACCTGTATCTGTTTTACACTTAGATTTGGTTAGAGCTCCTAAACAGTTAGATGAAGTTTTAAATCATTTAAATAGCAATACTATTCTTTCTTTGGGTTTAGTAGATGGAAGAAACATCTGGAAAAATGATTTTGAAAACTCCTTGTCAATCATCAACGCTGTTGTAAATAAAATTGGTGAAAACAGGGTTTGGATTGCCCCATCTTGCTCGTTGGTACACTCTCCTTGCAATTTAGATAACGAAACCAATGAAGAAATATTAACGCCAAAGATTAAACAGTGGATGGCTTTTGCAGAGCAAAAAATAGCTGAAGTGGTAACCTTGAAACAGTTAGCGAATGGCGATCGTGGTACTTCTGCAGAAAGAAAACTAGCAGAAAACATAATCGCTCAACAAAACCGTAAAACATCAAATCTTATTCATAAAAGTGAGGTTAAAGTTCGTATAAATCAAGTTACGAGCAAAGATGCAGAGCGATTAAGTTCTTTCTCTGTTAGAAAAGTAAAACAGCAAAAAGCCTTAAACCTCCCCAATTTTCCTACAACTACAATTGGTTCTTTCCCTCAAACAGCTGAAGTAAGAAGTTGGCGAGCAAAATTTAAAAATGGCACTTTTTCAACAACAGAGTACAACAAATTAATTGCCGCCGAAACTGCTAAAGCTGTAAAATGGCAAGAAGAAATTGGACTTGATGTTTTAGTGCATGGCGAGTTTGAAAGAAACGACATGGTCGAATATTTTGGCGAACAATTAGAGGGCTTTACCTTTTCTAAAAATGGTTGGGTGCAGAGTTACGGTTCTCGCTGCGTTAAACCGCCAATTATTTATGGCGATGTTAAAAGGTCTGCACCCATGACTGTTGAATGGACATCCTATGCTCAATCGTTAACATCTAAATACATGAAAGGAATGTTAACTGGTCCGGTTACTATTTTACAGTGGTCTTTTGTTCGTAATGACCAACCTAGGTCTCAAACTTGTACACAAATTGCATTAGCCATTAGAGATGAAGTTTGTGATTTGGAAAAAGCAGGAATTAAAATCATTCAGATTGATGAGCCCGCCATCAGAGAAGGATTGCCTTTACGCAAGGCGGATTGGGAAAATTATTTAAACTGGGCGGTAAATGCTTTCAAAATTTCTGCCAGCGGTATTAAAGATGAAACGCAAATACATACACACATGTGTTATTCCGAATTTAATGACATCATAAAAAACATTGCTGATATGGATGCGGATGTGATTACCATCGAAACCTCTAGGTCACAGATGGAATTATTAGATGTGTTTGCGGATTTCGAATATCCTAATGAAATTGGTCCAGGTGTATATGATATCCACTCGCCAAGAGTGCCAAATAGATTAGAAATGATAGATTTGCTGAAAAAAGCAAAAGCAGTAATTCCAAGCGAACAATTGTGGGTAAACCCAGATTGTGGCTTAAAAACCCGAGGCTGGGACGAAACTAAAAAAGCATTAATTGAAATGGTGGAAGCCGCTAAAACAATGCGCAATAACTAAAAATTAACCAAGCCTGTCGATGATTCGGCAGGCTTATTAAAAATCATAAAATGACATTAGAAGAAAGAATTATTGCCTCAAAAACTAGCATTTTCAAAGCTGTTTTTCCAAACACAACCAACCATTACGATACTCTTTTTGGTGGTACAGCTATGCACATGATGGATGAAGTGGCATTTATTACAGCGACAAGATTTAGCCGACAAATTATGGTTACGGTGAGTAGCGATAGGATTGATTTTAAAAAAGCTATTCCTGCTGGCACAATTGTAGAGCTAATAGGCAAGGTTACAAATGTTGGCAATACCAGTTTAAAGGTTAACGTAGAAATTTATATCGAACAAATGTATGCCGAAGGAAGAGAATTAGCCGTACATGGCGATTTTACCTTTGTAGCCATTGATGAAAACAAAAAACCAACGCAGGTAATTAAAGACTAATTTAAAATCAGATACAGATAAACATAAACCACTGGTGCCGCTATTAGCAAACCATCAAATCTATCTAAAAAGCCACCGTGGCCTGGTAAAAAACTACCAGAGTCCTTGGTGTCTAAGCTTCTTTTCAGCATAGATTCTACCAAATCGCCAAGCGTACCGAAACAAACAATTAGAACGGCCATTCCTGCCCAAATAAAAGGATTCATTTCTGGGAAAAATCTTGAAATTACATAAGAAACTACTAAGCTGGTAAACATCCCACCAAAAAAGCCTTCCCATGATTTTTTAGGAGAATGACGTTCAAACAATCTGGTTTTACCCAGTTTTACACCAAATAAGTAGGCGCCCGTATCACTTGCCCAAAGCATCAATAAAAAAGCAAGAGGTAAATGAAAGTTGTAATTGTTAAAATCTGCCAAAAACCCTAGCGAGTAGAAAAAGCAAAAAGGAACAGTTACATAGATAAATCCAACAAAAGTGTAGGAGATATTAGCAAAAGGAATTTTGTTTTTCTTGTAAAGTTCGGCTATAAAAACTGAAAAAATCAAAGGCACAATGAGTAACAAATATTTCAGTTCAAATTGATAAAAATGATAGCTGGCTGTTAAAAGGAAAATGATTGCCGCAGCAAAAACACCAATGTTTCTATGCGGACGAATCCCTCCTATTTTAACCATTTTATAGAATTCTAACAACGCAACGATGCTTAAAATTAAATAGAAACCTGTAAAAGCATAGCCATTTAATAAAGAGGCAAGCATCACGATAGTAAAAAAGAAAGCGGTTATTGCTCTGGTCTTCATTATTAGATTTGAGATGTGAGTATTGAGATTTGAGACAAAGTTCTATTCAACTTCTTCTTTGGCTGTTTTGTCTTTTAAAATCCAAAACAAAGCTATGGTTAATATTGCACTAATTAAATAGCCATACCAAGCAATATTTGTTTCATCTGCTTTATCCATCGGTAAATTATTTCGTTGAAAGTACCACATCAACGTTACCGCATAAGCATTGTTTAAAAAATGGGTAAACATAGTGTAATAAATATTGCCAGTCCAAAAATAGATATAGCCAAAAGCCGCACCTAAAAATAACCTAGGGAAAAACCCAAAAAACTGCAAGTGTATGGCGCTAAATATAATAGCCGATGACCAAATGGCAATATGATGGTTTTTCATCAAACGGATAAACGTTCTTTGCAAACCACCTCTAAAAATTAATTCTTCACAAATTGCCGGTGTAACTGCTATCAAAAATAAGTTCATTATTAAACTGCCAATAGATGTTCCTTTTAAAATGGCTTCTGTAGTAATCTTACCTTCGTCTTCAGAAAATCTCATCCACTTTTCAACTTTATTTAAAAAAGCTGGCAAATGCATTTGCATATTCTGCTCGTTAACCCAGCCTAAAAAAGGAGTAGCGCAAACCATCAATAAAAACACAATAAAAATCAAGGATATTGAAGGGGATTTTATCCCATAAAACCGTTGCGGACTTTTACCTTCAAATATAGCCAGGGCAATCGCCGGAACTAAAAATAAACCTATTTGCTGTGCAAAAAGAATAATTTTTAAAGCCCCGATGCGGCTTAAATCTCTACCTGTTCCCCACGAGGTATCTTTAATTATATCGATGCCATAAATAGCAAGACAAATACCAAAACCAATCAGCATAAAAACAATAAACCCAATAATTGCTCCCATAACCAGTATTAAAAACTGTAAAAATGGATGATTCTCTTCTCTTGACGTTGATGTGAATTGCATTATTTTGAATTTTCGTACCTTTGTCCCATTAATTTGGTTTGAAGATAGAAAAATGTCTGTAAAGATAGGAAATATAGATTTGGGAGAGTTCCCTTTGTTACTTGCGCCGATGGAAGATGTGAGCGATCCGCCTTTCCGTTACGTTTGCAAACAAGGTGGTGCAGATATGATGTACACAGAGTTTATTTCTTCTGAGGGATTAATCCGCGATGCCGCAAAAAGCCGTAAAAAACTAGACATTTTCGAATACGAAAGGCCAATTGGTATTCAAATTTTTGGTAGCGATATCGAAAGTATGCGTGAAGCAACCGAAATTGCAACTCTTGCTGATCCAGATTTAATGGACATTAATTATGGTTGCCCGGTTAAAAATGTAGCTTGTCGTGGTGCTGGCGCAAGTTTGCTTCAGGACATAGACAAGATGGTAAAAATGACAGACGCTGTTGTAAAAGCAACACACTTGCCAGTTACAGTTAAAACCCGTTTAGGTTGGGATGATAATACCAAAAACGTGGAAGAAGTTGCGGAGCGATTACAAGATATTGGCATCCAAGCTTTAACCATTCACGGCAGAACAAGAGCTCAATTATATAAAGGCGAAGCCGATTGGACATTGATTAGGGAAATTAAACGTAATCCACGTATTAAAATTCCAATTTTTGGCAATGGCGATGTTGATAGTGTAGAAAAAGCCGCAGCTTGGAGAATGGAATATGAAGTAGACGGAATCATGATTGGCAGAGCCGCAATTGGCTATCCTTGGATTTTCCGTGAAGTGAAACATTTCTTTAAAACCGGCGAGCATTTACCAGGACCAACTTTAGACGAAAGAATTATTGCTTGCCGTACACACTTAAATAAATCTATTGAGTGGAAAGGTGACAAAGTGGGTGTATTCGAAATGAGACGCCATTATTCTAATTATTTTAAAGGTTTGCCAGATTTTAAACAGTACCGAATGATGTTGGTTAAAGAGGAAAATATAGAAACCATTAATCAAATATTAGACGAAGTGGCAGAAAAATACGAGCATATTGCACCTTTTTCTGAAATGGCTTGATTCTTGAAAAGCTTTTTATAAATTTAACAAATGGTTACAGCTATAACTCAAGGTGTAAAAATTTCGGTAGAAACCATTTACCAAGACGAGCATTCAAATCCTGCTAACGAACATTATATGTTTGCTTACCGCATAGAGATAGAAAACTTGTCAGATTATGCAATTCAATTGATGCGTCGCCAATGGTTTATCTTCGATTCGAACGGCTCTGTAAGAGAAGTTGAAGGAGAAGGTGTTGTTGGTATACAACCAGTTATCGAGCCTGGCAAAAGTTATTCATACGTTTCTGGATGTAACCTTAAAACCGATATCGGTAGTATGAAAGGTCATTATTCTATGATTCGTTTGGTCGATGAAACTAATTTCGATGTAGATATCCCAGAATTTGAATTGGTTGTTCCTTATAGATTGAATTAAGTCTTATACTCTTTCTTTCCAAAATTGTCATCCTGAGCTTGTCGAAGGACGAGAAAATGAATATCAGTAATTCTTGGCTTCTGCAGCCCTGCTGTCCGCTTTACTTCACTACGTTACGTGTTCGCTACCATCAGGTTTATTGTACTCAGGGCAGTAGCTCTTTTCTCCATTAGCACCTACTATTGTTCATAACCCCGACTGCAGCGATATACTTTTTTGTCATCCTGAGCTTGTCGAAGGACAAAAAAGATTTAGCGTAATGCGGGACTGAATTTTCCGAAAAGCACTGCCGAAAATTTTCACAAAAAAGGATCATTATTAATTATCTACATTGACCAAATAAACATTATTTTTATGAAAATCCTTCTTATGAAAACAATTTTGACTTTGCTTTTTCTAAGCCTCTTTTTAGTTTCTTCTTGTTCAGATAATGAGTCTTCTCAAGACTCAAACACACCTAGTTCATTACAAACAAAGAGCTCAGATGTAATTTATAAGAGGAGTTATGAAGACCTTGTTGAATCTATGTATAAAGAACTGGCAGAAAAAACACCGGAATTGAGTGACCTAGAGAAGAAAATCATTTCTCTTAAAGAAGGAGAAGAAGATTCTACGAAAACCTTTATTATTTATAATGAGAAGAATCAATCTTATTACAATACAGCAAGTTTAAAAGTTAAGCAAGTTAAAGATTCTGTATTAAGAGCAAAAATCAATTCGCTGATAGAAAAAAGCCTTTCAAAATATAATGGAAATGTAGTTGTTCACAGAAATTTACTCAATACCATCGACAAGAAAAATGCTTCCTTGAATGATCTACACTTATTATTGAAGATAACTAGAACATTGCCTATTATAGAAAAGTATCAATCCTCAAACAAACCTTCTAATAAACCAATCAATGGCTTTTTAAACGAATTAAATAACACTATTAAAATAGCCGATACGCTTTCAAAAAAATAGGCTTTCACAAAAAAGGACGATAAAATTAATCATCGTCCTTGAGTTTCATTTCTGTTAAAATAACTAATCTCTGCTTCTTCCAAATAACATTGAAGCGTAATAAAGCAAGTTTGCTAAAGCGCCTAAAGCTGCAACCACATAAGTCATGGCCGCCCACCAAAGTGCATCTTTTGCCTGTACGTTTTCCTCATCAGTATACATAACACTGCGGTTATTTTTTAACCATAACAATGCTCTTTTACTTGCGTCGAACTCTACTGGCAATGTGATAAAACTAAATATAGTTACCAATGCCAATCCAGCAACGCCAATGCCTAAAACAATTGGTGTTCCTTTAAAAACGATTAAAAAAACGCCTATTAAAAGCACCCATTGTAAAAGATTAGAAGAAATACTTACAATTGGCACCATGCTAGAGCGAAACTGCAACCAATGGTAAGATTTTGCGTGTCCACATTCATGCGCTGCAACGGCAGCTGCGGCAACACTACGCCCATAATACACGTCTGTACTTAGGTTTACAGTTCGTGTTGCTGGATTATAGTGGTCTGTTAATTGTCCTTCTAAACTCAATACATTTACATCATAAATGCCATTGTCGTGTAGCATCTTTTCAGCTACTTCCTTTCCCGAGAAACCTGAATTGAGTTGCATTTCTGCATATTTTGAGAATTTATTTCTAAATCGCCATTGCACAAACATGCTCAACAAAATTACCGGGATAATTAAAATTAAATAAGTTCCCATATCGATTTTTGTATGTTTTTCATATCGAATAAATCAAAAAGTGTTCCCATATTTGATACACATAAAAAATTTACAATCACTGATCTATGCCAAATAACCTCTCTTATTGGGAAAAGAAAAACTTCTTTAGCGCCGATGTGATTATAATTGGTAGTGGGATTGTTGGATTAAATGCCGCAATTACAATTAAAACTGAAAATCCGAAAATTAGCGTTTTAGTGTTAGAAAGGGGGTTTTTACCAGCAGGAGCCAGCACAAAAAACGCAGGTTTTGCTTGTTTTGGCAGTTTATCTGAATTAATAGAACAAGAAAAATTATGTGGCCCTGGTGCTTTACATAGCCTTATTTCTAAAAGATGGAAAGGTCTGCTAAAGCTTAGAAACTTGCTGGGCGATGACAATATTCAATTCAAAAATTATGGTGGATATGAGCTATTTAAGCCAGAGCAGCGGGTTTTAGCTGATGAATGTGTATCAAAATTAAGCCATTACAATGCATTAATTGAAGATATTGTGCTACAAAAAGATGTGTATACTGAAGCTAATAGCAAGATTTCTGATTTTGGTTTTAACGGAATCAATGTGCTTTTGGAAAACAAATTAGAAGCGCAAATAGACCCAGGTTTGATGATGAAAGCTTTAAGCCTAAAGAGTAAGTCGCTAGGCGTGGAGTTGTTGAGTAATTGCAAAGTTGATGATTTGATTGAAGAAGATAATGGAGTTACTTTGATCACCAATCAAGGCAACTTTACTTGTAAAAAGGTTTTGTTAACAAACAATGCTTTTGTAAATGAACTTTTGCCAAATTTAGCCGTAACTCCTGGTCGCGGGCAAGTTGTGGTGACTAATCCTATTCCCAATTTAAAAATTAAGGGAACTTTTCATTACGATAAAGGCTATTATTATTTCAGAAATATTGATGATAGAGTGCTGCTAGGTGGTGGTAGAAATTTAAACTTTAGAGCAGAACAGACCACACAATTTGGAGAAACGGAATTGGTACAAAATGCTTTGCATCAATTATTAAAAGAAGTTATTTTACCACAAACTGATTTCGAAATTGAACACAAATGGAGCGGTATCATGGCTTTTGGCCCACAATTAGCGCCAATTATTGAAGAAGCTAAACCAAATGTTTTTTGTGCCGTTCGCTGCAACGGAATGGGCATTGCAATTGGCAGCCATACAGGAGAAGAAGCGGGAGAGATGGTGTTGAGAGGTTTGTAAGTTTTTACCATATAGTTCGTTTTTAAATATTAAGAAATAAAGCTTTATTTTAACGCAATGAGCGCAAAGTTTTGCGCTAAGTACACAAAGCCTTTCTTTGCGATTGCTTTGCTTCTTTACGGTTAAATTTTTAACGTTAAAATATGTCTTCTATGTGCCTCTGTGGTTCAAAAATCTTTACAAAACCCTATTTTTTTTCTTCATCCATAACCCCATATTTTATTCCTGATACTTTAAAAAACTCTCTTATCATATTAATGGTATGGTCACATTCACTTTCAACATCTAATTTCTTTGAAAAACTATACATATGTAAACAATGAAAACATATTTCTATAAAATCAAATACTTTTTCATTTTCATCTAAAAACAATATTGCATTTTGAGGGGAATAACATTTCCCAATACGGCTTATATGATTTTCTCCTAGAGGTCCGTAGTTAAATAGGATATCTGTTAACTTATCCATTTGAACAAAATTTAGTTTTTTTATTTCTTTAAATGGATTAATGCAAACCGCAAAATAAGATTCTGGCATATTTGGATTATAAATAATTTTTTTTGTAGTATCTCTTTGACCTCCACCTGTTGGGTCTTCAAAGGAAACCAACTGTATTTGCACTGCTTTATTAAATGGATACTTTTTTATTCTCGTCGAAAGACTAATATTAGAAATCCGTCCAAATTTATTTGACTTTACATCTGATTCAGCCGGCGGCTTTATCTTTTTGCTTAACTGTCCAAACGCATTTATACTTATTAAAAGCGAAAATATGATTACAATATATTTCATAAATACCTTTGTCTTCTATGTGGTTCCTAAACCTTACTCAAACACTATCGTCTTATTTCCACTCACAAAAACCCTATCTTCTAAAACTTGCTCTAGCGCTTTACTTAACACTGCTTTTTCAATTTCTCTACCAGCAACGGCCATTTGTTTTGCATCAAAAGTGTGGTTAACGTGTATCGTTTGTTGAGAAATAATTGGTCCTTCATCTAAATTATTGGTCACAAAATGAGCGGTTGCCCCAATGATTTTTACACCTCTTTCAAAAGCCTGTTTATATGGGTTTGCACCAATAAATGCAGGTAAAAAGGAGTGATGTATATTGATAATTTGATTCGAATATTGAGCGATGAAATCAGGCGAAAGTATTCGCATAAACTTCGCCAAAACAATATAATCTAATTGATAATTTGATAGTAGACTTGTGATTTCATTTTCCAAATCAGCCTTGCTTTTATCTTCGTGAGAAACATAAAAAAATGGAACATCAAATTTCTCTGCAAAATCTCTTAAGGTTTCGTGGTTTCCAATTACACATTTAACTTTTGCGCCCAATGTTTTAAAATTATCCCTAACTAAAATATCTGCCAAACAATGAAACTCTTTAGTCACCAATAACGCAATGCTCTTTTCTGCTTGCGGAATTAAACGAACATCAGCTTCTGCGGGCAGATTATTCAATAATTCTTGACGTAAAGTGCTGTGGTTTTCAACTGTTCCGCTACATTCAATTCGGGTAAAAAACTTTTGTTCTACTTCATCCACAAACTCACGCATAGCGATGATATTTAATTGATGTTGTGCTAAAACTCTTGTGATATTGGTAACCAATCCAACGCTATCCTTACATTGAATGAGGACTAAAAGATTATTCATATGGTAAATATAAGCTTATGAACCTTTTCGAGAATATTCATCTAAATATTTATTTAATTTTTTCTCTCCTTTGCCGTTTTATAAGCTTTTACAATCGCATCGGTATCATTAACAAGCTTAGTTAAAATGGGATATATTTTAGGCTCTAAACATTCAATATAAAACGTTCGCTTCTCTTTGCCAATTCCTTCTGTTATGGTAAA
>Ga0307515_10023074_pt1 | contig 10933 bp, 10 predicted proteins | sample 17_EM_MG_FD_194513 | JGI IMG/M metagenome (GOLD analysis project Ga0307515, IMG submission 194513) | Populus trichocarpa ectomycorrhiza microbial communities from riparian zone in the Pacific Northwest, United States - 17_EM | ecosystem: Host-associated > Plants > Roots > Unclassified | place...
ACGACCGTCATAGCCCCTGTGCTTCTCCACCCCGCTTACTGGATGCTCATCCTCCGAACTTAGGTAGCGGGATGGGGAGGCTAGGTCGCGGTTGCACTCGGACGTGGTAGAGTCCAAGTTCCCCCCTCGTGTCACATTTATGAGGTTGGACTCCTTTTGTTTCAAACGCTTACTGTCATCGCTGTGCGAAATGAAGCATTCGATGTAGTCAGAAGCAGCAACTACAACTTGAGCCAAGGGTATATCGGAAATTTCCATGCGCCGAATGAGACCCCGTATTGGCATGATGGTGGTACACCCCAGGAATCCTTTTACAGGTCCACGCAACGAGGCTGCTACCATTGCGACCAGCATGGCTGGAGGGCGGCGCGAGAAGTACTCTTTACCACCTTCCATGAGAAGAGCCCAAGGGGGCAGGTTGAATGATGGTGGAGTGCTAAGCGTCGCGCTATCCGCGACTTGCCATACAGACGACTGCAGTGCTTCGCTTTGTCGAGAATCCGGGGCACTCTCATGAATTCTCTGCAAAGCCGATGCTACCGTGGAAAGCTGTACTTCGTCTACTTGTATTTCCGTAATCGGGTGTCTAAACATGCACTCTGGATAGGGGCGCGATTTAAGAAGGATGATCTGGATATACCGGCGGACACGACCCAATGCTGTTGCTGGAGTCATATCCATTTCCGGTTGTGTAAAATCATAAATATCTGGGCAGAAATGAGCATGCACACGTTGGTACACCGTGGCCAAGGTGCGCGAAAGAGGAGAACGGAACGGCGAGGAGGTAACAACCACAGAGATGGATGTCGTCATCGTGTAATAGCAGATCCCAATCCCAAGGATTGCTGTGGTCACACCAAACGAGGGTGTGCTGACGTGATAAAGAAACAAGACCAGACCGATGGAAAATAGAAGAAGGGAGATCTGGATGAGCAATGGTAGAGCTCCGACCATCTCTGGGAGCCTCCAGCGCTTCATTCCGAGGTACCGGAATTCACGCGTCTTTGCTCGTTGTTCTGGGAGAGACATCGCCTGTAAACCGCGGTCGAATTCGCGGACCCAGCTTTTGATGAGCATGGCGATGAATGCTGCCAGGATCATCACTCCGAGACTGGCATAGAAGAGAGCATTGACGACGACGATGTGTTCAGGAGGGGAGAAGTCGGGAGCGACATATGGCCCAAGGCTCGAATTACGCATCATGTGCGTTTGGTAGATGAGGACATCCTGTATGGTATCCATCGGGTTCGGCTCGAGACGACCGAGGAGTTCAATCAGGAACGAACTCAAGAAACCCGCAAACAATGCGGCCTGGCAACGCATCAACGTAGGCTGACGCCAAAGGGAGGTAAGACCTACGAAGATGAGTATGGTGTCCATTTGTTCAAGACATTCTTTCTCGCGCTCCCGGTCGATGATCTCCATTCCTGGGGTTCTCATATTAGATCATGTACCATGATGTGACCGTATCACGCCTAACGTGCCTTCATTGTAGTATTCCCAGGCGGTCTTGAGTGTTTTCGGTTCGTCTGGATAACACAGATGTATGAGAAATATTGATAGGAAGTGATGAGGGACGGACTTGCCTTGTGGATTCACAGGAAGCGGGGAGCCTTGCTCTATAAGAGGATATTAGTGAGTATGACTGACTAGGATGAGAGAAGTGGGCTACGTTGTTTCAATTTATTAGTGAGAAGCGACATTGTGTTCGCGAGCGATGTGGTGGATGGCAACCTGGGGCGCATACGCTTGTTGCAATGCTGCCAAGCCTGTAGTTCATTGTGGTCGTGTGGGTGTATTCACCTTTGCACCCGCTGTCGGAATATTACTGTTCCCGTCATGATAAGTACGGTTCGGGTTTAATTACGGTTCCTGGGTATTGGTCATATGCAGGGTTGCAGACCCGTTTCCGTACATTCTGACACTAGTTTCATGTGTGGCTCGGCTATTATTACTATATGAGTAATCCTACCGTAGAAGTGGATATATAGAAGAAGAGAGCAAGGGAGTTTCATTTTCCGTCACCCTCCTACCCCGCCACGCCACCCACAGCACCAGCCTCATTCCGTCGGCGCAACCAACACTCCGGCACGAGCGCTAGCTATCCGGGTGCGTGTCAGGGCCGTGTCAGGGCGGATGTCGGGGCCAGGATAGGGCGTATACCGAACAATTCCGCGGACAACCAATGACGACTAGTCGTCGTCGGGAATGGACGTGAGGATGGAACGAAAAGGTGAAAAGCGGGGCCGGTACTCAATTCGATCCTCAAACTGGGGTCGGGGAACTAGGTAACGAGTACACGATTATTAAATAATAAGAAATCAAACGGTAAATCGGAAACATGTTGGAGAGCAACGAAACCAAAATAGAAGTAGCAGGGCCATCGCGCGTCGGCGAGCTGAGCGCTAGTGCCACAAGGGGAAGCCGACGCGCGGGACCATTTTCGTGAGCCTGGAAATGTCACGACGTGCACGGTATGTGACAGTGCGGACAGACGCATCCCACGGGCCGCCGTGGCGTGGCACCGACGTGACTGTGAGAACGATGCGTCGTTCCGTGCTCGTCATAATGAGGTAGGATGGCAATCGAGCGTCAGTCATATACAGGTTCGTTGACCGAGTCTCCGCGGTCTCGACGGTGCTTGTCTCATGAGTCTGGTGATACCATACTTCCTCTTGGTTCGTCTACTATACAAGGTAGGTAGCAGCATATCCAAAGCATGGGCTTATCGACGCCTGCTCCTCGTTTTTCCGCCTTTCATTAAAGACACGCTGCGACGCCCTCCTGCTATCCCTGTCACACTACTACCTTAGGACACTACCATCCTACCATCCTACCATCCTACTGCCATTCTCTCCAATTTCCTCCTATATTTCCTCTTCGACCCTCGCTGTAGCCAAAATCGAAGGCCAGTACACAAAGATATAGATGTCTGTAGTCAATACATGTCGTGCTCTCTTACGTGACCGAGAGCTTGAGGTTGAACTCCCCCCAACACTTTGCTCCCTTCGCCCACCACTAAATTTCCGAGGCGGCGCGACTCAGAGGCCTGGCAGACTAAGTGGTAGTGGGCTTGCTAGGGCGTGCGGAGGAGGAGTAAGGCACAAGAAGGCGCAGGACACATGTACCGCCAGGGACTTGAGTGCGCTGCCCGACGAAATCGAAATCGAAGATGAAGAGGAGGGAAAGAAGAGGAGGTACCATCATCGTGTGATTGAAACCAATGCTGATCAATACCGCAAGTTGATTCTCTGACGGGTCATTAGTGTCGAAGTCGGCATCGACATCGGGCATCAAGATATTCTCAAGGCACCGAACTACATCCAGATGGGGGAGAGCCAGAGAGGAAAGGTCAGGTGATCACAGATGAGCGTATGCAGGCGATGAGTCCTCGTGCGCAATGTCCTAATATCCTCTCTCTACGCCGCGTCTTTCGTGTGTCATTCCAGGATATACTAGCCCCTTTCCGCCATCTACGTCCATGTATGCCTGCCTCACTTGTGCATACCTGTACCACAACGGGGGTTCAAATAATCCCCAAGCAGGTGGGCCTCAAAGCCTGAGTCTACCCTTGCAAGCTTAGACCTGACGTCGCTCGCAATGAAGCCAGAGACGGATGGACATTCATTATCATAACACCGATAGACTGGCTGCTATTTAGCCTGATTCTCTCCACTTTGCCGCTAAAAATTTGGCCGAAAAATGAGAGCGACAAATCGCTTTCATTTCACCAGCTGCCCCGCCGCCACCAGAGGAACCACATCAGCACATCTACCTTCCCTGTGGTCATTAGACATTTGGTGAGGAGTGAGGTCTTGTCCTGACTAGTCCACGGGCACAAGTCCTACGTCGCTCAGTGCTAAAACCGCTCGTTTCTTACTACAGTGCTCCATAAATCCAAGCTGATCGGCCCTAGTCTTCGCTGATGAGATAGGACCACGATATAGTCCTCGCCCCACACTGCGTCCTCGCCCAGTTGCAATCCGCAGGAGTCACAGTTACACGAACCATTCCAGTCGCACCACCACCAGCACTAGCGGTGCGAACACGGGCACACACGGTCTGGGTATCGGCGGCGGCGGTGGTATGTTGACCGCGTCCCCATAAAATTCGGGCAGCGGTTCTCGTCCTCTTTGTGGTCGCCCGTGCCGACCCCACAAGTTTAAGTCGGCTAGCAACGCAACAGCAATAGCAGCCCCTCGTACAGCTCAGCACGTCGTTCCCTCCCCTCGCTACTTTGCCATCTGCGCGAATGAATCGAACAAACTTCGTCTTTACACCACCAAGGCGAGTTATTCCAACACCCCATTCAACTTCTCTTTCAATAGCTGATTTAAGCAACCGGTAGCAGGGTTTAGGCGGAGGGGTCGGCAGCTTCACCTCGCTCCCGTCCGAGGAGTTGCTCATGCCGATTCCCGCACGGCACAGGACCTCGTCGCTGCCGCTCGGACCGCTATGGATGAATCCGGCGGTCGATTGGTGAAAGCGGTGTGTGCGCCATTTGGCAGGCTCAACCTCGGCGGGATGGCGAAGCTCAACATGTTCCCGTATCACGCGTTTGGAGGGTTTGGCTCTGCTCCTATTGCATCTGTTTTGCTTTCCTAGCCGCCTGCGAGGTCATGAGATCAATACACCCACGTTGGTCCGAATATCCTTGGCGGTTATTTCGCAAACTGACCCTGTCGAGAGTAGATATGGCCCCGGTGGCGCGGCGAGTCCGGATACTGCTGACTGAGGGACGTCTGAGCACACAGGTCCGCTGACAATCCACACGAATTTGAGGAGGCGTTTGCGGCTTCGCACGTTAATGAGAGCGCGCCCGTACGCGCTGGCGTCCGACCTATTCAATCTCAGAGGAGAGGAAGCACGAGCGTGGGCACATACTGTCAGGAGCAAGCGGCGTTTCTGGAAAGGCGACAGTCACGGCGCTGCTTCCGGTGGACAGGGCAGCGCCTCCATTGGTGGGATATCCCCCACTGTTGGAGAAGGGACATATCCCGTACACGAGGTGCAAGACCGCCACTATGCCGCTCTGGAGACATGACCCACAGGGTCAACGACTGTACAAAGCGTGTGGCTTGTTCTTTGTGAGTACTCCTAGATGTTAGTAGTGATCTGGAATCACACTCAACCTGGTCTTTTCGACTCTGCAGAAACTCCACGACGTGACATCCGTGATCAAGAAACGCGATCGCGACTGCACCGGTCTGGCAGTTAGCTCAAAAAATTCAGTACCGACTATCACCGCTACAAGGGCCGCTCGTGGGGTCATTAATGTCAATGGCGTAACTCCATGATCAGCGCCGCAGGCTCCCCCCGCCGACACGACCTCTCGCCCCTTCCAGTGCTCTCGGAATCCGGTCGATCTCTCAATGAAACGATAACAGCGATCCACCGGTAGCATTAGCCTAGCGCTTCTTCCCTCAGCCGGACTTGCGAACAATCTTGTTTGAGCCCAACCCCGTCAATAACGGCGCAACCATGAGCCAATCCACCTGTTTGGTGCTGAAGCACCCTAACATGGACACTGTATTAGGCTGATCATGATACCCCCAGTATACAACGCTCTTTCCGCTCTCGTTACCTATTGTAGACACCGCCTGCCTTATCATGCAAAGGAATGTTTCATTGTGTTGTTATCCAGTTGTGTTTGTCTTTAGCCATCTCCCACCGGCATTAGCCTTTCCAAGGTGTATCCCTGACCTCACCCTCCATCTGATCTGTATGAAACTCGTTTTCTTCCTGTGTGATTCTTCCACGCCGCCCTCGTCCATTTCTTTCGTTATGCAACATTCCCGACAAATGATCTTTGACGTCACGTCACGTCATACACAGTGTGCTCTGTGCTCTTCCTACCTTCCTCGTCTTTTTTGTCTTTGTCATCCATTTAGGTGGAAGGGGAATATATTTCAATGACAGCCAACCAATGGAGCATCGTACCTCTCGCATTTGATGTAGTGGATTTGTAGTGGCCCATTCAACACTCTAGCCTGTTACCAGAAAATGTAGGTACATATGCGATATCCAGAGGCCGAGTACGTGGCGGAGACACTCGATGATTGTTCGCCTGACTATCTTGTGCGTTGCTCGACCTCAATTAGAATTAAGGTTAAGGTGGTACATAGTTACCCATTGTTCGTTCACGGTCGAGGGTGAGCCCTCGGTGCGTGATTCACCAATGGACGAAGTGAACGTACCATACCATTCTCGATCTCTACAGTACGTTGAGCTTGCTGATATATGCAGGATGCATTCAGTGTCAACTGGGCCGCTGTCTCCTCCAGAGTCTGACTACATGTAAAATTATTTCAGGGTGATAACTTTCGTTATGGTCGGAGTAAGTGCGACTTCTCTGCCGCGCCAACCAGGCAGCTCAATATCGCTTTGCCCTCGCCACGGAACCACAATCCCAATGCATAATGCTCAACTAGTCAATAATTTAAAATATGGCGGGATTGTTGACCATTCATTGCGATTTGGGATTGCTAAGTATTCAAGTCAGATTAAAAATTACAAACGAAATCTATATTACCCAAATTTACGAAAAAGTTCCAAAGAGTGCCTAGATATACCACGTACAATGGAACTTTTGGAAGCAATGGACCTTCTGGAACTCCTCATGCATACGGATCGCTTCCCTTATCCGTGTGGAGATAATACCACGGTATTCAGGGAGCTCAGTATCATCAAACCACTGAACAAACTCGCAAAGCTTAGGGATAATTGGAGTGAGTTGGTACGGCGGAGCTGCATCGAGGAGCTTGCAAAGTGCCCGCAGCACAAATTCCTCATTAACTGTTGGTCCACCCAAATTCAACGATTTTACTTTTCCCTGTCCCGATCCCTCTTTCTTTCCTTCAGACTCCTGTGATAAATGGAGTGACCATGCCATCGCCATCCAATCCAATCCACTGAACTCTGAATCTGTCCACTCTGGTTCTTGTTCCTCTTCCTGGAAGTATTCCCATGTGAGAATCTGCTCGATCTCACTCTCTCGTGTCATTGACCCTATGTACCCCCGTGGTTTTAGTAGCGGTCGGCGCGACAACGTGAAGAAGCCTTCAGCGAAGGATAGCCTCCATTCGACTGAGAGTGTTTCGAACCCATCCAGGAATGTATCTAGTATCGTCCACCCCATCCATAGTGGATAGTCCAGCAATATGAAGTTGAACGCTGCAGATACTGTACAGCTGCAGAGAGGCAATACGACGGTGCTGGCGGACCAGGATACGATATCGCGGTCTTCATGTAGTACTCCAGAGCTACAGAGGAGATAGAGAGCTCTCGAGATTCAAGGAATGACCCGAGGAGGACGAACTCTGTAAATTGGGGGACCGTTCCTTTCATATATCGCTGCAGAGATAGAGCTGCGATCATATTGTGGACTCGATGGTCATAAAGCGACTCCATTGGTAGACCTGAACCATCAGGAATGTCCAGTCGGGCAACCACTCTTGCAGCCAGCCTCAACTGAGGATTCCTCAATCCCGGAATCACGCGCTTCAATCTCTCTGTTGTGTCAGAAAACACGTGCTTGAAAAGTATGAACACAATGGCCAAGAAGTTTTGATCCGGGGTCTCACTAGCTCCAAGCTGAAGGTCATAGTTTTCGAGCAGTTCTTCAAGCTGAAGGTCATAATTTTCGAGCGGCTCTTCCTGAAAATTGTCCTCCTGATGGCGCATGCAAGAATGAATTATTGATACTAAATCTTGTGTCTGAGGTGCCACGAGCAGCCTGCTAATGGTGGCGAGTGTAGTAGCTCCCGTAACCGGGGCAATGGCAGTCAGGGTAGAGGTATAGAGGGGTAAATCACCCTTTGCTGTGATGACACTCAGATACTGAACTGCTAAAGGATATGAACCACCTCGTATCAGGGCATGGGTGACCAAGAAGAGTAGGGAGATGAACTGATTGTGATGGTCGGACGGGATGTCTTGAAACCACGTTGCAAATAGAGCAGGGTTTCGGAGATTCCGAAGCAACCATGGATATTCACGACTGCTGGTGAGAATGTGTAGCCGATTGGAATGTTCTGGAGAACATGACATGGCGGCGAGTGTGACCACAGCTTCAAGTAATGTATCGTCAAAGGCACCCCTACCCATCCATATCGGGGTATGATTCGAAAGGATTGCTAGACATATCCCAATCAAAAATGGTTCCCTTTCTGGTCGCCCGCTCTCGCTACGGAGCTCTGACAGCGTCCATAAAAGCCATAGAGATTCTTGTCTTGGCAGTGCCATGCTCCGCGCCACATTTGTCAGGTCGGTCTCCGTTTGTCTCAAATGCTTAATGTTATCCCTGTCATACATGCTGCATTCGAAGTAGTCAGAAGCAGCAACTACCACTTGAGCCAAGGGAATATTGGAAATTTCCATGCACCGAATGAGAGCTCGTACTGTGGTGATGGGCGAATGCCCCACGAAGTATTTGTCAATGGCACGCAATGAAACTGCTACCATCGCGACCAGCATGGCTGGAGGGTGGTGTGAGAAGTACTCTTCATTATCCACTATCAAAAGAGTCCACCAAGGTAGGCCGAATAATGGTGGAGTGCTAAGTGTCGCGCTACCCACGACTTGCCATACAGACGACTGCAGTACAGTGCTTCGCTATGTTGAGAATCCGGGGCACTCTCATGAATTCTCTTTAAGGCCGATGCTACCGTATAAAGCTGTACTTCGTCCATTCGTGCTTCTGCAATCGGCCTTTCGAAGCTGCTCTCCGGATAGGGGCGCGATTTACGAAGGATGATCTGGATAGACCGGCGAACACGACCCAGTGCTGTTGCTGGAGTCATATCCATTTCCGGTTGTGTAAAATCATAAATATCTGGGCAGAAATGAGCATGCACACGTTGGTACACCGTGGCCAAGGTGCGCGAAAGAGGAGAACGGAACGGCGAGGAGGTAACAACCACAGAGATGGATGTCGTCATGGTGTAATAGCAGATCCCAATCCCAAGGATCGCTGTGGTCACACCAAACGAGGGTTTACTGATGTGAAAGAGAAACAAGACAAGACCGATGGAAAATAGGAGAAGGGATATCTGGATGAGCAACGGTAGAACCCCGACCATCTCTGGGAGCTTCCAGCGCTCCATCCCGAGGTACCTGAATTCACGCGTCTTCGCTCGTTGTTCTGGGAGAGACATCGCCTTTAGGCCGCGGTCGAATTCGCGTACCCAGCTTTTGATGAGCATGGCGATGAATGCTGCCAGGATCATCACTCCTAGACTGGCATAGAAGAGAGCATTGACGACGACGATATGTTCAGGAGGGGAGAAGTCGGAAGCGACATATGGCCCAAGGCTCGAATTACGCATCATTTGGGTTTGGTAAATGAGGACATCCTGTATGGTGTCCATAGGGTCCGGTTCGAGACGACCGAGGAGTTCAATCAGGAACGAACTCAAAAAACCCGCAAACAATGCGGCCTGACGACGCGTCAACCCAGGCTGGCGCCGAAGGGAGGTAAGACCTACGAATATAAGTATGGTATCCATTTGTTCAAGACATTCCTTCTCGCGCTCGCGGTCGATGATCTCCATTCCTGGAGTTCTCATATTAGATCATGTACCATGATGTGACCGTATCACACCCAACATGCCTTCATTGTAGTATTCCCAGGCGGTCTTGAGTGTCTTTGGTTCGTCTGGATAACACAGATGTATGAGAAATATCCATAGGAAGTGATCGATCGATCAGGGGGCGGACTTGCCTTGTGGACTCGCAGGAAGCGGGGGACCTTGCTCTATAAGAGGGCATAAGTACGTATGACTGACTAGGATGAGAGAAGTGAGCTACCTTGTTTCAATTTCTTAGTGAGAAGCGACATTGCGAGCAACGTGGTGGAAGGCAAGCTTGGGCGCTTACGCTTGTTGTAACGCTGTAAAGCCTGCAGTTCATCGTGGTCGTGTGGTTGTTTTCACCCTTGTACCTTCATCCGACCCCGGCCACGCTACCCCTCATTTCGTCGTCGCACTGCCCAATCAACTCTCCGGCACGAGCGCCAGCTACCCCGAGTCCGGACAGGTACATCCCACGCGCCGCCGCGGCGTGGCATCGATGTGACTGTGAGAACGATGCGCCATTCCGTGGACGAGCACGAGCATGACCATGACCAGTGCATCGAGCGTTTCTGGGTCCCCCGAACCTTGGTTTGAACATCTGGTTTGGACATTGGTGAGCCCCACTTGTCAGAAATATTATGTTCTCGTTATAATTAGGTAGGTCTGATAGTTTCCTATGGCAGCCGAGCGCCGGTCATGCATATACAGGTCCGTTGACTGAGTTTCTGCAGTCTCGACGGTGCTCGTTTCATGTGTCCGGTGATACCACACTTCCTCTTGGTTCGTCTACTGTACAACATAGGTAGCAGTATATCCAAAGGGGAAAGGGGTTCTCATTTTCCGCCACCTCTCCTCGATATCCTCCCCTCCGTCAATTGCGATAATGCAGTTTCAGGCATATAAGCATGGCCTTAAGCCGTTGTCATGGATGAGACTCTGCTTTTACCCCCTTGGCTTATCGACGCGCAGTCCCTCATTTTGACGCCTTTCATCAGAGACACGCTGTGTTAAAGTTGTTTCTTATTTTATCATGTCCTGGTACATGTGTCGGCTCGATGCTGGTCGTTGCCACCGTGTGGTTAATAAAGGCTGTCGTTTGTCGCTGTCCACATCGCCGAGTTCGTCGTGGTTCCTGTTGCTCGCATACATCGCACCTTTCGTTGGCATACATCGCACCCGCCGTCTTGGCCACCTGGTGCTCGTATACATTGCACTCGCCGTTCCCATACATCGCACTAAGGAATGTCGCGGTAAGGAAAATTTGCGGTAAAACCGTGGCGGTGCGGTGCGGTACGTCATCGATTTCTAGAAAATCAGAACCGCATCGTGCCGCACTTCGGAAAATATTGTATATATTATAG
>Ga0307515_10023075_pt1 | contig 10933 bp, 3 predicted proteins | sample 17_EM_MG_FD_194513 | JGI IMG/M metagenome (GOLD analysis project Ga0307515, IMG submission 194513) | Populus trichocarpa ectomycorrhiza microbial communities from riparian zone in the Pacific Northwest, United States - 17_EM | ecosystem: Host-associated > Plants > Roots > Unclassified | place...
TAAAATAAAATAAAAAAAATCAGTAAGTGGTAGTGAAATCTTCTGAAGCTAAATGAATGCACATTTACCTGGAGACACAAAACATTTTAGATATGAATCCATATAACTGAAACTACTTTCGGCTGATGTCTCTCAGTCCCTACTTCTAATGTGCTTACTTAGATATTACAAGGATTAGGCTATTTCTGGTTTTTTGTAACTCAGGAAAAAAGGGAGGTATGACTTCATGATGTCATAGTTCTTTGATGACTGACTTGGCAAGTAAAACATCAACCCTAAGCTAGGGCCCCTTGACTGATCCAGCTTTCAACATTTGAACTCTTTGAAGACAACAAGTCAATAAAAAGAGAGGTAATTATCACTTAAATTTACAATAGCATAAGAGAATGCACCACATACCATTGCCAGGAGCAGACTCCTTCATAGTAGTAACGCATGACCCAACAAATCCCTTCTACATATTTGAAAACCTGCAGGAATTGCAACACTGTATAATTAAACCCAGCCTAATTAGAACAAATTTAAAAGTTATGCAGGATAGAAACACAAGGTACAAGTGGAGGGAAAAGGGAGTGAGAAGAAGCCAGTAAGTTGGCAATAATGATAGAAGAATCATTTCCTTGTAGTCAAAACAAGAATGAAACCTAAAGGCATTTATGTGATATCGAGTCTTGTTTGCATTTCTTTCCAAAACCATGGTTTGGAAAAAGCCCGTAGTTGTTTCTCCAAAACTCTGGCATTGGGTGTGTTTGGTTTCCAAATCTGTCTATGGCATCAAATTGGTGACCATGTATTTTGGGGCCTCATGGTTCTGGGTTGGCATCGTCTTGTCGAACCCAAAACATTGCATCTTTCAAAGGGTAGTCACAACGGAGACAAGTTTTTACATGTGAAGTACTGCACATACCACTCCTACAATAGAAAACAGTAACATTAAACCATGTACCGCATGTCTCCTAATGGTATCACGCTCATCTTCACTCTTTGCCTCAAACTTTTCTGCATAGTATCTTTCCTTCCAACCCTCATCTCCCAATTTAATCTGTAAGAACCACGAATAAATCAGAAAAACCAGGAAACCTAAATTACTTCGCATAGCTCAAGGCAAGATATACAAACTTAACCACAGACCTTGTCAACTACAGCACTTGTGCCATTGGAGGAGAAGTGATTTGATTCCTTAATGGCCACGCTTCGGGGCTGCAATAATGATAATAAAAATACATTAAACTCCCAGTTGCTTATCAAGAAAAAAATATCCCATGAGACGTGAAATAAAACTGCAACAATAATTAAATTATGTAAACAAAGTACTCACATTTTGTCGATTTTGACCAAGAGGGGCCGTTTCCAGCTTCACAGAAGATTTGGAACTTTCAGATACACCATCATCAAACAATGATTTTGATGAATGAAATGCTTGCTGACGTTTTGATATGCGTTGGAAACGTATCTCTCTCTCTTTTTGCATCTGACAATGGATGTTGCTTAGAATTACTATCTCAAGATCCTAGCTATTGGGCAAAACACATATCATGTGCAATACAGACACGGTAGGATTTATTAATCCAGGATACCAACATAATAGGGATATTGATTCTGTATGCAGTTCCTAAAACACTATGACTGAATACCAGAAAGAAGCATAGTTAAGAAGTAGGAAAAGGTACAGTAGACATTAAAAAGCAACACATTTATGATGAATAATGCATATATAATTGCAATAGGCAAATCAGTAAGGAAACAAAAATGATATGAACGGATCCATTATATTGTAAGAGTACATTCAGAACATCAAATTCTTTTTATTGACCATGCAATTTTATCACACAAAATACAATTTGGTTTTAAAGTCTAAAAACTATATCATCAAGTTGCTAGGTAGTATGATTACCAAAATGTCAATGCTGTTGTCCTCTAAAGGACAATCAAATAAATTTTAGTGGCTATTCAACACAAAACCTAGTGATAAAGGAAGCAACACAAAGAACCAAGGAAGAACTAATCACCAGATTTAATTTATTTGATCAATTAAATAGTCATAACTCAACTTGAATCTCTAACTAGGGTACTATACAAAGGCTCCAAAGCAAATAGAAAGTAGCAAACTCAAACCCAATAGGAATGGGAAAAATAAAACTTAGAAGAACCATGCAAAAAGGAAATTGAACCAAATTCCCAATAAAAGCAACTTTGACTACTTAACTAAAAAATATAAAAACCTTAAAAAGTAACAAAAATATTGAACACTCAAATTTTAATCCTAGAATTCGTTCTAAATCCTCCACTGATTAGTCATTAGGAATGTACAGGACATGTATGTCAATTGTACCAATAAAATAGTCATCCACAAAAATCAATCAACAAAGGGAATATTTTCAATAAAAATTCAGGTTCTTAAGATTTTAACCCAAAAAATTATATAATTGCATATATGTCATTGTAAAAATGTAAATCTGACTCTGATAGTGTTGCCAAGTGTACCCTCATTTAGCCTGAACACATCCTTTTGTGTTTATGTCATTATCCCCCCACATCAAGAATGTGTAGAAAGCTAAGCCTATTTTTTATGGCATGTTTAATACAATATTGAACAGTAACTATATTAGATATAAGCTTAATACTGATATGGAGGATATTTAAAAATATCTGTGATTTGTATCTCTATGGGCTTTTGTTGTGATTTGAATGCAAGAACACTATGAACAAATCACTAATATACTAGTAAATTAGCAAACAATAGACGACTACTTGCATGAAGAAAAATGTCGAAATGGAGACAAAAAAAAGCAAGAACTAGGAATGGCAGCCCTCCCAATCCCTTGATTTTTTTCACAAACAAATTAGAATTGCAATCTTGTAGTTTGAACCCATTGCTTCTATTTTGCATATGAGAAACTTTAGAAAAAGTATGCCACAAAAAAAGGAAAAGAAACAAGTCATTTAATGATACCTGGTTGCGTCTTCTGAAGATTGCGCTTTCATGAGAACCTAGAGCTTGTACAAAGTGCTCCACACGAATCAGGTTTATCTACCAAATAAATAAGAGAACAAATTGAGACAAGAAAACAAAGATGTCAAGTGAATTTGAAGGCTACAATTTTCAGATTAGATCTTCAACAATCTACAACAATTAATTAATAAACAAACTATATCAATTATTTTAATGGCAGTTGACATTTTTAAAGCAATTGCAGTGATAGACCATAAATAGCAGAGTGCCTTCAGCAGTTTCATTCATCTTCACTTCGATTAAGATGAATCTACTAATTAAATAAGAAAACAATGACAATTAAAAAGGTCAAGTGAATTGAAAGACCACAATTTTCATAACAGTTCTTCAACAGCCTAAAACAATATAAACAGCAAAGAATATAAAAAAAATTGTATATTGTTAAATAGTACTGAAGAAATTAGAGCAAGAAACCCTAAATAACAGTGTCTTCTGTACTGAGCTTTACTTCCATTAAAAATTACCAAGCCCTCTAAGAAAAATTGGAAGCTTCTTTCCAATGGTCTCTCATCCTAACTTCAAGTTTCTTAAAGAAAACTGACTGAATAATGGGTGTCCTGTACAAAAATCACATTGCTCTTGCTCCATATCATTCTATTAAGAAATAATCCAAGAATAATGCTTGAGATGCTAGCTACCTTTTTAACTGATTTGATATATTTATGATAAGTGCTCTACTAACTTGTTTATTTCATTAAGGGTAAGTCACATGAGTGCTAAGAGCCACATCACCTTGACCTAAAAACTTTCTTGTATTATATATGCCAAATTTGTTAGTGAATCAGCTAGTACAAAAGGTGTCTTATACTTTGCATTACTATCTCAATATTTGAGGCTTCCAGACCAATTAAAGTTAGAAATAAAAGAAAAGATCTGAAAGGTAGTAAAAGATAATTGTAATAAGTTAGCAAGAAATAGCGGAGGAAGAAATATATTTATGTGCTCAATATCTCAAGTATGGGTTAAGAAGCCACATCATAGAAAGACTAAGCATCTGCATCAGCAAATATGATCTATACAAGCATTAAAGTTGGATAGAGGAGGTTTATGTTGCCTCTTCTCTCTCCACGCATCAGCTAATGATGCCTTCTCCTTTTCTTTTCTTGTTTGGTTGAGACAGTATATAGAAAAAATTACACCTTAATCACTGTTATTTGGAATTGGTCTGCAGAATGAGGCTGGATGACTGTCACTTGACACATCAAGGAGAGTTATATTTTAGGTGTGCAAGAAGAAGAAGAAGTCAGTTCTTCAATTTAGGTTTGGTTAGTTAGCCCTTCGACTTTAGCCTTCAACATAATTGAGCTTTTAAAGACAAATTTCAATTAGATCATAAAATTTTATATAACATTTAATAACTTCTTTAATTGCATCCATTGTATGGGCTCCATTCATTAGTTCATTAAATTTATCAACTTTAACAATGTCTTCTATTTTCTCATTTAAATGTAATCATGTAAGCAACATCTAGCTCATTATATTACACTGACAACAAAAAGATTTATACTACACATGAATGTAAGTGAAAGTGAAATTTTTGTGGCGAATGAAAATTGAAATTGGTGACAATTATTATTAATTATTTAAATTGAACTGATAATTTTAAAAGTTTTGAAATTTTAATTTGCAATGCCGCAAGCTGGAAACTAATATCCCATAAAAACTGAACTTTTGTTGTAGCTTAGATTCAAAAATAAAGTAAACAACAAATCATCCATTCTCTGTGACAACATGTTACCACAAATTGAAAAACACAGAAGTGTCTAGTTCTTCACCTCAAAAGAATTTGTTAGGTAACCACCCATCTGAGCAAATTCCTTTTTGTAAACTGTCATGAGCAAATCGATAGCCCCCTATCAAAGTTGGAAAACATTAGTTAAACAATGAATAAAGCCACAAAAATACAAATATGGGATTCAGCATGAGAATAGAAATTTAATGATTGGCATCAACTCAAAATGGGCAGAGCATGTGAAGCAAATTCATAAACTTCAGGCTTCTGTTTGATGGGAGGGTGAAACTAGTTCCATTAAGCTACTTTCAATGTTGATTTGGGCTACATATTGTTAGTAAAGTTGATTCTGTAATAGGTGAATTATTTTTCTTTCCTTAGATTTATGAATACACAGGAATAATTACGTTTTATTATTACGAAACCAAGTCTCATAAGCATAGAACTATTTTCAAGTCTATAAATAGGCTTCTAGTCTCCAAATTCCAAAGCAAATTTTATGAATGATGTTGGAGCCATTTGCTTGAATTGAAAGCAATGTCAGAGGGGTGGACAAATTTTCTTATATATATAGGGGGGTTGCAAGTTATAGAATGAGCGAGGACTTAAATAGAATACGCATGATTTTGAGTGGCCAATATAAGATTTGATTAAAAATATACTAAAGTTTAAGTTCTATGCTGTGAAATGGGTAAAATTGGGGGGGGGGGGTCTTTATTTACACGCCACCCTTATAGCATGAGGCTTCCATAAAGAGTTATTTTTCATCAATACCAGTGCAAGGCTAGTAGTTTCCTACACCTTTTCCCTTTAATTTCAACCACAAATCAAATCTACAGTTAGCTCTAGCTCCTGAAATCACCAAAGATCCTACAAGCCTAACACTCAATAAAATCATTTCAAAACTTTCCCATACTATCTTCTAGCACCTAATCTCTTTTAATTAACTGCATTAAACAAGGATTAAGTTCACAAGTCATATTCAATGATATTATACAGATTAGCTAAAAGCTCTATAAAAATGAAAGTGTTAGCTCTCCAACATGGTAATATGTCAAACGCATGATTCTCCAGTGTCAATAATTGATGCCATTAACCACTACTTAACTTTGCAATATTTGAAAGAGAACCATCGGACAAGAATGATTCTAATCTTAAGTGTTGCAGGATAGCTTATGGCTGTTCTGAAGGGCTGTTTACAGTTACATGAATAGGGATTTTGGGGAAATGGTTGGTATTTTAGTGGCTAATAGTTGTAGGATTGACTTGTGAATGTGTGGATGTTTAGGAAGTCAATGAAGGAATCTAATGTTTCTTTCTAGGAAAATAGAAATCTATTGAGTTTCATGTGACTACTTATTAATTTTATTAGCTAAAACTAAAGGGACGAATCTGATTGAAAATCCATTGAGACATTATGGATCTAACTAATATTTTGATTTTATAGTAATTATAATAATATAGTAATTATAATAAATATTATCCATAACAATTTCAATGATCGATATTCTCTAGTAAAAAATATATTTTTCAGTAAAAAAATAAACCTTATAGGACTTTCTCTACATCAGACACCTAGTAGTCACACTTAGTGGAGATTGTATCACACAATCACAAAGCACAATTGCTAGAAATTCTTCAACAATATTGCATTATCAAAATAAAGCATTAGAAGCCCACTTAATTTTACACTTAACACACTCCTAAAGCTTTACTTGAATGGATTCATAATCCAACAAGGGCTTAGACTCTAAAATAAGAAAAGATAAATTCCTATATTAAACTCAATTAATTAAAGAATATTCATAAAAAAAAATATGAGACCAATACCTCACTAAAATGTAAAATAAGAGCCTAGACCTAGATAATTTACAGAATATGGAAATTACAAAAATAACCTTGTCTACAAAATCACATTAAAAAAACAATGAACCTTCTGCTTTTTTTTTGGTCTGCATCATTAAAGATAGATTCAATAGCAACACCATTGCCTGTCTTTTTGGCATATATAAAGAAATCAAAAAGGTTCAATGCACTACTTACGTATCAGTGAGACGCAGATACATGATCAAGGGTACCAATAAAGGAATAAAAGTAACAACTCCAAAGCAAAAATCTTGTTTTCTAAAAGAACAAAAGGGTTGTTAAATTCCTCAACCTCGGATATCTCCAGTGATGGTATGTGTGGCAGAAAATCATTTCCAACAAACAAACACATGAAGACAAAATCATCAATCACACGCTCCAGGTCTACTTTCAATGTTGTGTCTGGTATTCTCAAATCATATGCTAAATACTCCCTCAAGATCCAAACATTGAGAAACTGTAATAGAATGAAGTCAAGAATTTGGTGAGAAACTTTAAAGAAATAAAAATTAGAATACTGATTACAACAATATCACAATACACCATTCATATAAAGCAAAACTGAAATAAAAGAGTTAGCTCAAATTAGTTCTCCTTCAAACATTATGTTTCTAAATCAACAGTTTCTGTTCTAGGTAAACCTAACTCATGCTCTAATTTACCTATTGTTAGGTACTTGCATAATGACTGTTTTCGTGACATCTGGTTAATGATTCCATGCTCTAAAACCACCAGTTGCTTATCTAACCTGCACAGGTAATATGTGACCAACTACATAGGCTTTTCATTTCTATAAACCCCTTGGTGTGTTTCTCATTCACTAGGGAAAGAAAATAAATGAAAAAAGTAGCCTCATTTTTGCAGTTCATTTTGCTAAACCGTGAGGCAAGAGCAATTCTAAGGGTTAAACTCGAGACATTAGGTCATGAAGAAAGTCAAACAACAGTAGAGAAATAATGACCTGAAACTTCATCCCCGAAATATGGTTTTCTATATTCTCAGCAAACTTTCCTACTTGATCTGAATCCCCATTTAATTTTCGGCGCTTCATTAGTCTATGTTTTTCTTTCGAAGATTTACCGCCTGTGCTTGCATTTCCAAGATCCTGTCCAGAAAAGAGGTAAGATACAGCCAGAATGTGTTCTTCCACATCATTGTGAGAACATCTAATAGCATGTATAATACAATTTAATCAAGAAGTTCAGTTCAAAACCTCTCTTAGAATCGAGAAATGAATTTCATGAGAAGCCAACGCGAGCATAATCAAATCCGCATCCTAAAATAACACATATGATATGAAGGAATTATAGGACCAGCAAGGAATCAAGTCAAACTCATTTTAAACATAGACAAACAAAGGAATTTACCAATCCATATAAACAATGCCGTGTATTTGGATCAAAACCCGGTAGATTCCTTTGCAAGCGGATGTATGACATTATCTTATGCTCTCCTTCACCGGCCACATTAGCATCAGAAAGAATGACCTAACAAGAATCACATGCTCTCACTTGTAAGGTAAGTGAGAGAAAGGGAGATAGGGAGGGGACCCATGCTCATAAATTTTCATTTACCTTTATTCCTCGCCATCCCAAATCCTCTTTCATCCTCAAGCGTATGTAATAATGAAGAGCTGACGACAACAAATCCATAAACTCAGTTCCAGGTGTAATTACATTCGAGTCAAGTTTCTTCACCTGCTCCAAGTTCCCTTCTTCTGATTCAGGGACAATCCCACCATCCGTCTCTATAGATAAGGCCTGAGCGCAAACAAAACCTCAATTTTCATTTTTCTCCAAAAGAAAAGGACAAAACCCTAAGTATCTTAAAATGCTGAACAACTAATTTACAAAGACTCTCTCACTTGATCAGCAGCATCTCTAGCAGCCCTAAAACGCCTCGACCGCTGCTGATTCATCTTAGCTCGTGGAGCAACACCATCTGTGTTTAAAGTATTCAATATTATTACAACAAATAAATTTAAGAACATCATGACGACAACAACAACAATCTGTATGTATCCGATTCCAAAGAATTACCAATAGCCATGAAAAGGAGTTTTCGAGGCCTGATAATGGAGAAGATCCTATCAATGTACTTGAAAACCGCAGCGAAAACCTCCTCGTATGTAGTCGGAGGCGGCTGTTGTTAATTACACACAAAAAATAAATAATTAATTAAAATAAAAGAGCATGTAATTGATGAAAAAAGGAATGAAGAAAAAAAGAAAAATACCAGTCCTTCGGGATGGAAACAAGGGTGAATGATTCCATTCATGTCAAGATAGAGATTGTCGAACTCGATACCGTTAGGGTTAGGGCAGGAAGTGTCGAGTGGGACAGAAACGCCGTTGATTAAAAGCGGCGTTTCTTCCATGACGTCGGCAGTTATAAGCGGATACTTCTCCGTTAACCATCTATAGAATGCTGGTATTCCCATTCTTCAGTGCATTACAATTTTCGAATAAATCAGTAGTGCGGCGGCGAGGTGAGTGCACGCCTACACTGTGTGTGTGTTCTTTCAGTTGCTCAGCGAATCCGCGAAAACAGTGAGTTAACTGTGTCTGTGTGTGATGGAGCCAGGCGGCGGCTTCTGTATTTAAAAAAAAAAAAAAAGTGGAGAGCCTAATGGTAGATGGACGAGTTTGACCTGGGCTATTTTTTAAAACTTTTCAACTCATATGTCAAAAACGCTTTGTTATTGCAATATCACCATAAATATTTTATTTTTAAATTTAGTTTTTTTTCAGAGTTTTTTAATATTTTAATGTATTAATATCAAAATTTAATTTTAAAAAAATATTATTTTAATATATTTTTAAATAAAAAAATACTTTAAAAAATAACATCTTAGATACTTCTAAACATACCCTAAATAAACTAGGATAATTTGTGAATTTCTTTCAACATTTAACTCCATTTTTTTTTCAATTCAACTTTTTTTATAATTTTTTTTATTTTTTTTAATTTCATTATTTTTTAATAAATTTTTATTTGTTATGAAGCTTTATTTTTCAATTCAACTCTCCTTTTATTTTTCTTTTGTTTTCATTTAAAAAAAACTTCTTCCTCAAATTTTTTTTAACAGTTATTCGGGTTATCTATGAACTAATTAAATTGACTATATCATGTCGAGATAACTTTCACATGATTTAATTTTAAAAACAAGCTACATAAAGAGTCGGGTCAAGAATTGTTTTTGTTGATTTTTTTATTATTTTTTCTCAATTTCATACTTGAATTTTTTTTTTCAGGTTAGTCAAGTTGTTTTTGAACTACCCAAATCGACTGAGTCATATCAGGATAACTCTTACATAGTCTGATATTAAATCTGAGTTAGACAAAGAGTCAGATCAAGAAATTTTAAGATTGATCCGATATATCATATTTAATAATAATGCAAAATAATTCTCTATAGCCTAAATATTTATGTTACATATTCTTTATTCTAAAATTCAATTTTAGATTACAAAAACTTGCAAGTACATTTTGGTTATTATATTTTCTAATTATGCAAACAAATCTTTAAATAAACATTAAATTTTACTATCTTATGTTTTTTCCCTTACAACTAAGATTGCAAATGAATCACCGGTCAAATGAATCATACGTCAGATCATAGATTTGTTTTATAGAGATCACTAGTTTAAGTCCTACAAATCTTAGGGTCACTGAAAATTTACATAGTCGTAAACTTCAGGACCAATAGAATTAATTAAGGTACATGCAAGTTGATCTAAACACTCATGTTAATTAAAAATAAAAAATAAAAAGTTGCAAATGAATCTAGTTGAGTTTTGATGTATTCATAATTTTAATAAGAGTAATGTACTCATACGATCACATACATTTATCACACGCAAACTTATTAGTACATTTCAATCCAAAGATTTTACTAATTTCGTATTAGACAACAAATTTTACTTTTTTATTTTTTTTTCCCTGTAAGTTTCAAAGGAATACTTAAATTAATAGAGAAAAATTATTGTACAATAGGCTCATTGAAACAATGAATTTATGTTTTTACCATTAAAAAAATCACAAATAATTATCTTTTTAGGGTATAATAATATTTTCACAAGATACAATTGTCATTTTATAATTATTTAGGGGCATCTCCATCATTCCATAATTTTTTTCACAATTAAATTATTTAATTGCCTTTAAAAAAATGCTTAACTATAATCTAGAAGTTTTTTGATATTTTATTTTTTGAAGCACGTTCTAATGACTTCATTTCCTTTAAAATTGCTTATTTGTTATTTCACAATAGTTTTTTTTTATAATAATTATTTGATCCTACATGAAATGTGGTATTTTAAT
>Ga0307515_10023076_pt1 | contig 10932 bp, 6 predicted proteins | sample 17_EM_MG_FD_194513 | JGI IMG/M metagenome (GOLD analysis project Ga0307515, IMG submission 194513) | Populus trichocarpa ectomycorrhiza microbial communities from riparian zone in the Pacific Northwest, United States - 17_EM | ecosystem: Host-associated > Plants > Roots > Unclassified | place...
TATGCATTCCCTTTACAAGGATTAACTACTCTTTTCCCATGTTTACATCCAGTTTTGTTACGATGCTCTCTCCAAAGTAGCTCACTTTGTCAACCATGATTGAAGAAGAAAACCATCATGATTGTTTAAACTTCATGGCTACCTTCTCTTGACAGGCTTGAGATGGATATTAAAAATGTTCTTGAAGTCCTCCTTGACTTGTTTGACATAATTCTTTTGTTCTTTAATTCACAAGAAAATTTAGTCAAAAAATAATAAAATGAGATAAATGTAAAGGAAAGTAATCTGATTTGTATATGCATTTAAGAACACATTTTGAGGGAGAAGTTCCAGATACTATAGGAGATGTGTGGTCATGGAAACATGTCAAAGGATTTGTGATCTTTTTAAAGATAAACGATCATGAAGACCTGGAAAAACACTGCTTTATTGAAAAGTTCAAGAGATTGAGACACAATCCATAGAGATTATCTAATCTCAAGTAGTGCATCATAAGGATTGTTCCTTGTTTATTCAGGTTACAACTCTTTCTTCATAAATTGTTGAAGGTAGTTTTTGGCAATCAATCTTTCAATTTTTTTTTTAGGTCATGCCATTTGTCATTGTCATTTATATAATCATGGTGAAAGAGATATAACTTTTTAGGGTTCTTTGTGATTGAACCACTTTTCATGAGAGGTGGATATTACATGTAGTTTTTTTTCATGATAACAACCAATACCTCATTATGTATGGTGATGAGAGGTGTGATTAAGAGTTCGAGGAATGTCACCTTGTGAGAATGGTGTTCATTCTTGTTCTTAGGAGTTAGTGTAGTATCACGTCTAAGTCTTTTATGATGGGGAGAATGTGATCAAGACTCAGGAGATGATTGATAGAGATAGTAACGTCGATGGTAAGGACATGTTGAGGAGTGCTTCTCGTAGAAAGAGTGACTCCTTCGTAAAGTTAGAGAATCATGCCCATTTTGTTTTTTGTTTTGTCTAATTCCTTCATGGAATTGAGGTTGTCTCTATGCATCTAGTACACATAATGGAGTTGGGTTCTATATTTCTCTTTGAGAAAATGAAAGAGTGTGAAGCTATTTTTGTATAGTTAAATTAACATTGTTGAGCATTTGTATTTGATGAGTAAGTTGCTAGAGATTTGGAAGGGCAAGAGCTTATATAGGGGGAAATCAATTACTTTTGATAAAACAAAAATGAGAATTAGCCAGCTTTTTATTTAGTTTTTGACAGACAACACCACTGACGAGGTTGAGAAAAAACCTTTGTTGGATTTGTGCTTTCCTTAACGGACAAAAGGGTTTGGAAATATAATTTAGATCTTGTACTTGATCTGTGCTTTCCTGGAAAACAGTTCCCCATGTATAGGGCTAAGTTAATAAAACACGGGGAGAAATATATCATATCCAAGTTTATTTGTTTGTAAAATTGTCACAGAGTGCTAGAAAAAGCAAAAGCAAGAGTGAATAAAGAGTTATCATCTATTAATGTGTGTGTAATGAGATAAAATTGCAACAGGTTATATTTGTGTATTTGTGGAAAGATTTGTAGAAAATATTGCAAGGACGTTAGAAACAGGCAATGGTAATAGTGAATGAAGAAAACAAGTGTTCTAATATGTATATATTTTTTTTGTCCTTCCTTGCTCTACATGCTGTTTATTTATAAGCACTGTGCACATAAGAATCAATTGACGTAGCTTCCATTAAGTATTAATGGAGCACTAATTGATGGAACTTCCTTTAATAGCATTAATGGAGCACTAAATACACTTAATTGTATTTATTTATTTATTTTTTTCTACCATTAGTTAGCTTGTGTAGAGCTTGAACCATCTTATTGACTCAAGGAACATGCATGGGTGCTCCAACAAAGACATTAAAATTGAATCTTGATTTGCTTTCATCCAAAAAGCTTAATGAGAGGTGGAAAATGACATGTTGTATCATTGAATCGAGCTCATATTAGGATGGAAAAGAAAGAGATTACACTCGTCTGTGTTCCAAAAGTCCATTTGGCACTTACAATAAACGAAAAAAAGGCAAAGAAAACAGTTGTTTTTTCTCCCATAAAATCTTCCTGAATTCCCATTAACATACACCACCCTAAAAATAGTGTGCCATAGTTTCAGACCTTTTCAGACATGAAATTCGTGCCCTCTGCCAGCAAAAGCAATCACCAGTAGCTAGTCCAAGCGGAAGCGAAACAGCTGGGGGTTTCTGTTGGTTTTGTCAAACACTTCAGAGTGTGCATTTCTTCTCTGCATCTCTTGTTTGGCTAAAGTGTAAAACTGCCTTCACTCGTTTTGATAGTCGAAAGAAAAGAAAGGCTCTCTTCTACTTTCTGGTAACTTTTCAAGACTCCTAACTTCTTTCTTTATCAGTCTTGTTTTGCTTTCTTTTTCTCTCTTTCGGGTCATTTTCATTTCCTCTATCAATTCTTTCTGTTACCATCTTTCTATCTGATTGATTTTCAAAAGCATTTCTGTCACATAGAAGTTTCTTGCTTGCCAAAATTTAGTGGAGAACATAGCATGCATGCTTGATCTCTCATTGCTTGCGTGCCTGCCTTGCATAAATGATATTTGTGCAGTTTCTATATTGTTGGGGTACAAACTTTGTTCCGTTTTAATCTTTCTTCTCCTCTTATTTATCGTTTTCGAGTGCAAGGGTATGGTTCTTTATATGTGTGATTTTCTGCTCTATTTTAGTTTTATTCTGATGATGATAGCCACCCCTTTTTTATCACTCCCATAAAAAACTTGGCTCTTTTGGCTATATTTTATTAGTTTTATAAGCCTAAATTCCCTGTTTTTGAAGATATTTTCTTTATAAATACCTTGTGTTCTGAACTTCCAATCGATTTTCCTGTTTCTGAATCAAGAACTGGCTGACAGGTTGCAGATGTTTGTGGCCTCAGACTATTCCAAACTGGTCAGCGAGTTCTAAAGCAGTTGACACCCTCACACGCTTGACTCTACTTGCAATCATTAGTTATATTTCAGAAATTCAGAATTGTTAATACGAGAATCATCTTCAGTGACTTGTAATAGTCTGAGACCTGCTTAATGTGCTGTTACCTTTTATTCAGTAAGGTGTAGGATTGAATCTGAGACCTGCTTAAATTTCTATGGGGCTTTGGCAACTGTTCGTTGTTGCACTGATGCCAGTTGTGAAGGTGCTCCTGATTACTGCAGTAGGCGTATTTCTTGCAACTGAGCGCATGGATATTTTGGGGACGGATGCGCGGAAGCATCTGAATAGTGTAAGCACCAATATTTTTCCAAATGGATTTTAGAATAGATGATAAATTTAACAAAAGAACTTAGTCTGAAGGATCACTTAGATGTCTGCCAATGTATACTAGACAATTTCTTTTGGGGGTGACAGATTTTCTTTTAGTTTTAAATATACAGCTGATTATTTAGTATAATGGTCCATTCTTTTTTGAACTTCTATTATAACATCACCCTTTTGAAGAATGAAAACCTGTGTGTGTGTGTGTGTGTGTTCGATACAAAGTGGGAAAAATTGCAGATAAATTATTTATCAATTGCTTTTCTCCTTTCAATGCTGCTCTAGTTGTCCTGCGCCGAGTTCCCTAAGAATATATGTGGATTTTCTATTTCAATTCTTGTGCAGCTTGTGTTTTATGTCTTGAATCCTGCACTTGTTGGTAGCAACTTGGCGAAATTCATAACATTGAAAAGCATAGTTATGCTGTGAGTTAATTTCTCTAATCGACTTTTCTGCAGCTGTTTTCTTTCAATGTGGTTTTTTTTCTGCTAGTTTATTACAATCAACTTTGGTTGAATTGTTATGTAGGTGGTTCATGCCACTCAATATTCTTATCACCTTTATCGCTGGCTCAGCGCTTGGATGGCTACTTATAAAAATTACAAAAGCTCCTAATCACCTGCGGGGCCTCATCTTGGGCTGTTGTGCTGCTGGTGGGTTTCATTATTTCTGGCTGAAGGAAGATACATGCACAGCTTTTGAGTGTTCCTTTCTGATTTATAAATTTTCAAAAAATATTTGTTGATTAACCGAAGTCTTCATGAAATAAGAGAGAAGGTCTGAGCAATTTAATTCACTGGCATCGGTATCAATAGTAAATCAGTTTCTGATGATGTGCCCTTTTACTGATGATTGTGATTTGAAGTATAGGTTTTTACATCTTTTAGTTGCTCTTTAAGATTTCTTGTCAGATATTAATTCCATGTCAAGGAGGCCTCTGCTTTGTTAACTGATCATCATCCTTCCAACTAAAAGAAACAAGTTTTTAAGATTTCTGCTGTTGATTCCTCTCCTTCTTTCTTTCCTGCCATCCAACCCGTGCAGACCAACCGCCTTAGAAAAGAGGCTGATGTGCCATTTCCTGCAAGTGAATTAAGCAGAAATGAAAGTCTAGTAATTTTGCTATCCTTGGTCTAGTTACTGTACGCTGTGATGAAACACTTTAGACACTCTAATCTAATTATATATTCCTGTCACACATCAATATTTGTTTTTTTTCCCCGGCTATTTAGGCCCCTCTTGACAGTAATATCATGTATTGTTAATATATTGAAGCTGTGGCACAAGCTTCATTACATTCGACCTTTTGTACCTGATTTCTAGTTTACATGGGCGGTTGAATGTGAGCAGGGAATCTGGGCAACATGCCTCTCATAATCATTCCAGCTGCCTGTGAAGAAAAAGGCAATCCATTTGGCGACGCCAGTATCTGTAAAATGCATGGATTGGCATATGCTACGCTCTCTTTGGCAGTATGACAATGTTTCTTACTTGAATTTAATTTTTTATGTGCTCTAAGAAAGGCAGTATAATAGGTCTTGAATTGTTTAAAATTCTTTCCATTTTTTCTTGATATTTCAGATTGGATCCATCTTCTTGTGGTCATATGTGTACAATATTGTGCGAATATATTCAAGTACAGATTCTGATGAAACCAAACCGGATGCCTTGCCAGAGGGTATAGAGTCTGCCCGAGAAATAACACCAGGGCCCATGCTTTTCTTAAAAGAGCCCTCAATCGATGAGGGTATGGAGAACTTTGAACTTGATCGTGCAGTGTCAAAGGGGAAGGCGAAGGTTGCCTGAAAACATTATACATTCATTTCTTTCTTAACTCTCTTATCCTTTTCCATATATTGTTTGGTGCTCACTATGAGCACATGTTGAAGTTTTCACGATACTATTGGTTCCTCTTGTTCCCTTGAATAAAATGTTTTTGAGAGCAATCATCAACCTACCAATCAAGATTTCTTGACAGGTGCCATTTCCAGAAAACATTAAGCAAGGATTTCAAAAGGTTCTGAAGAAACTCAACCTGAAGAGATTGCTTTCACCTTCAATTAATGGAGCGGTACGGTAATGGCAAGTTCTTATTTTTTCTGTGCTGGCCAAAGGGCATATTGATTCTTTAAGGAAGTGTATAAAGCATCTACTACTCTTTTTTCTAGTTTGGAGATCATATATAGCAAGAGAAGGCTCACATTTCAAATTTGCTCACGTTATAGCATACTGAAATGATCATACATATTAGAGACTGCACATTGCAGAAAGGCTTAAGCATCAAAATGATAGCTCATGAGCAAGAATATTCCTGCTGGGTAGCCGATGAGCTTCAGTGGATGAAAAAATACGTCAGATGCACAACAGATGCATCCCATGCTTTCTTAAAGGATATAAATCCATGCTTCATATAGGATCAAGTCCACTTCTTCTGTAGTACTATTCCATTCCTTCCATGAATTTTCTAGAACAAGCCGTTCTTTTATAAAGCATTATTTACAACAAGCCTGCTCTTCATACATGCCTCATTGATCTTTGAACCCTATCGAAATTTAAAGACCATTTATGGAGATATTGCCATGAAGCAGCCATTAGCAAGCAGCTTGCTGGTTTAAGCTGGATTGTTTTCCCTCTTCAGTTCTTGATCACATTTAAAGCATCTAATGCTGAATAGACTAAACAGGCCACTTTATGTTTCAGTATCGATGCGAGTATTGACCCCCCTTACTGCTTTATTTTTATAGATTGTTGGATTTATAGCCGGTACTATCCCTCCCTTCCGAAAAGTGTTGATCGGTGACAGTGCTCCTCTTCGTGTGGTTGAAGACTCTGCATACTTTGTCGGGTCAGCATCCCTCTTTGATGATATATATGAACATTCCCGAGAAACCAAAAAAACATTCAGCTACCTAACATGCTCCCCTAGAATTCCTTTCTGTTGTGTGTTTGCAGGGAGTCAGCCATTACAATCACCACTTTGATTGTAGGAGCAAATCTTCTGAAGGGTAATCGCGATCATTTTGATTTTTATCATGCTTATTTTCACTATCCTGCCCTTCTTCACTAGTTGAACTTCCCGAAGCGTAGATACAATGATGACCAGAATGTGTTCTCAGGCTTCAGGGGGTCAAAGGTGCCGATCTCAGTGATTATTGGTATCACGGCAGTCCGTTATATAATCTTGCCGATATTGGGAGTTGGTTTCATTAAATGTGCAGTCCATTTTGGCGCGGTGAACTCAGATCCTCTGTACAAGTTTGTTCTGCTGCTTCAATTTGCACTGCCTCCAGCAATCAACATAGGTTTTAACATTCATGCAAAGTTCAACCATGTCCTTATCTGGAGACAGATTGAATCGGTTCCTAACTAGAAATCAGTTTTTCGCATGTTCTTTGTCCTGATTTGGCAGGCACAATGACCCAGTTGTTTGGAGCTGGCGAAGCCGAATACTCGGTCATCATGCTATGGACCTATGGCTTGGCCTCAGTTTCGGTGATGCTTTGGTCAGCATTCTTCATGTGGCTCGTCAAATAACTATCACTTGCCTCTTGGATCGCTTCCAACATGCACAATCTAGGCAATGCATTATATCTTAGGCCTTGGCATAGATATTTCCAATGTAATATTACAATGGAAAAAAAAAATATTACATTATAAAATAGAATTTCAGCGGAGGCGAAATTCTAGATTTAATTTATGGGAAAAAATTATGGAAAAAAATTATTAAATTATAAAAAATATTGTTATATGTATTTTCTTAGAAGTAAAGTTAAGATACTTGAAATGTATAAGCATTGTATGAATAAAGTTCAAAAAAAAAATAAAGGTAATGAGATGACATATTGGTGGAGAATGAGGAATACTTTAGTAAATTTTGTTTCTAAACTAATATTATCTATTAAACTTTATTTATCTCAATAAAATAATATTATTAATCATGATTTGTGAAACATAAATTCTAAAAACAATGATGAATATCAATTATATAAAGTTGAGAGTACCGTAAGGAAGATAATATTAACTATCAATTATATACTTAACAGAGCTACATAAAAAAATTGAAAATGTTAAAATATGATCTAAAATAGCGTATTATGTATTTATTGAATATGTTTATAATAATAGTGGATATCAATTTTTTATATACAAATTAAGTATTTAGGGTGTTTGTCTCAATCCATTAATAAAATCAAATATTTTGAAAGTTATGAAAAGGTAGATACAACAAACCATAATCTATGATAGTTGGTCAATGATACTAACTGATGTTAACGAAGCAACACAAAAAAGATAGCAAACATAATTAAGAATATAAAATTATATAAAATAGGGATCACATAGAAACTCTAATTTGAAATTTTATTACTTGATATTTTCTTATTAAGTAGTATGCATCTACAAAATACTTACAATTCCTTAAATAAACTTAAAAAATTTACCTAAATAATAAGAAAACTCGAAAATAAAAGAAAAGTAATGAAAGTCCTAAAAATTAGGGAAAATTGTTCTAAATAAAGCCAAAAAAATAATTAAAAACATCTAATTCAAATACAAAATATAATCTTAAACCAATTAGAAAAATATAGTAAAACTCAAATAGTAATTTCTAATCATTATCAAAAGATCTTTCCAATCTTCAATTACTTTAAAATTTTAATTCTATAAAAAATATAATCTTTAGAATATACTAGCAAATTCTTAATTAAATCCGACAGTTGAATTAAAAATTATATCCAATAATATAAAATTGTGTATTATAAAAAAATCTCCAACATTAAATACCTTGTAATAGATAATAAAAGTATTTAAAAAAAAGATTCAAAATACAAGTCAATCAAATAAATAATAAACACATAATTTAACATTATATATAAATTGTGAGCATAAAAGATATCTTTAATATGTATAATCAATGATTTTCGATTATATAATTTTATATTTTCAAATTACATATATTATTAATATTTAAATTTGATTTAAAAAGTTGCGGTTACTTATCAAGTCAAATTTTTTTTTTCAATTTAAAATTCATTCTCAATGAAATCTGATTCATGAATTTTTTAAATCAACCTATTAAATCATATTAGGTTTAATAGCTATTATTAGAATGCAATTACATGAAAAAATCTGTCGTGACGATTGTCGTTCCAGATTCAGAGCTGACAACGGGCTGTCAGATTGAAAAACAGGCTGAGCAGGGAGGAAACCGATGTTTCAAATCCCCCGGTTGCCAGCAGCAGAGCCTGCAGACAGCGGACCAATGCCCAAATCCATGATAGTGGAATCACAATTCATAAGCACACAGATGTCCATATCCCAAAATGATTGACACTATATATTCTACAAATTTTAATCAAATAATATGGTGGCTATAATTAAATAAATATCATGGAACAAAGCTTCATGAGCTTAATTTACTAGTAAATTACTGATGCCCCATGTGATCGATGTGCCTGAAGGATGAAGATAAGCTTGCGGCGGCCTCATTTTGTCATGGCAGGGTAGTTCCAGGGAATAGAAGGAACCCTAATTGTGCTTACTGCAGCAGCCACATGTAAAAGGTTGACCAGAGGGTAAGAGACAGTGCTGATAAAGCATAACTCCACAGCATAATGACTGAACATTCACCTTCACCGGCCTTGAAAAGCTGTGCAATAACCCCTGTCAATTTAACAACAAATAACAAACAGATTAGCAGGTTTAGTATTCATCAGGTAATTTTTTCACTGGTTTTGTAGCTGGCTCGAGGATACTTCTTGCCGTCAAATCGGAAAAATAAAATATTAGTTCCAACTTTTAGTATCAAGTTGCCATACCTACTGTCATTGCAGGTGGAAGTGCATATTGAAGCAGAAGGATAAACTGATACAAGGAGTCTGATTCAACCATGCCGAGATGATGTGCCGCTTTGACAATACCGATGCCAATAATTGGCAAGAAAATATTTCGCACAGCTACAATCCCTACAATGACTGATACACTCACTCCTGATTTTCTTAAACCTGAAAGAGTATGGAGTTAGTGATTAGAAATCTTGAGGATGTAAATTTGATTTTTCAGCAACTAGAGGCAGGATGTATGTAAAGGAAATTAAGCATGAGATGATCCAGGTAGATTCAGGAAATTACCTCTGAGAAGGTTAGATCCTACTATCAGTGTCATGCATGGAATTGTTGCCTCTCTGCAGGTCAGAAAATTGTATAAACAAGATCAATAACAATGTTGCTGTGAGTTCCTAAATAACGAAGAAAGTTACATTCTGGGTTATATGACACAGGACGACAAATCTAAGTGCAAGAAGAAGTGTGGACGAGTTAAACGAGTATTTTGATGAAAACACGTATAATTTTATCCGGCCGTTGGATTAGACTAAGATTTGGCCAGCAGGCTAGTTCTATAATGGTCAGCTGTAAAGATAGACTTGCCATCATCAAAAGCCAAACAAAGTCCATAATTGATTTATTACCCCAGCAAAGATGCAGAACTATCAATCACGCGAAGAGGAGCACTATCCCCGATCATCAGTATTCGGATTGGAGAGACTGTGCCAATTATAAACCCACAAATCTGAAGGAAATTAAGGAAAACGAAGCAAATTAGTGACATGTACATTGGTAGATTAAGCACTGACCAACTCGACAAAATTACTCTTCTGGTTTTCCTTTTTTTCTGTATTTATCATTAAGACTTGTATGGTTTGTGATTATCTCTATCAAAGAATAATATTGGAGATTAGAGAGAGAAAAAAATATATAATTAAATTTTTAGCCTACAGCTGCAATTGTTGCCGGTGCAAACACCATCTTCAGGTTGATCTTTGCTGTAAATTTCTTAACAGACTGAAAAATCTTCTCCATAACTGTCAACTATCATCAAAAGAATTTAATTAGCAAGGTTACGCCATCCAATATCTGCAGAGGAAGAAGAGCTACATTTTGCATTAAAAAAAAAACAGATGCTAGCATTTGTAATAATAAACTAAGGCCAAGGAAATCTTACTTTTTCTCCAGAAATAGTTAGAGGAAGTTCATCTTCCTTAGAACAGCCACTGGAGCCAGAGTTTTTTCTTGAAAGAAGTAATGCTTTATAACTTTCAGAATCTGATATGGGTTGATATGTATCGGTATCTTCAGCACTCTTATCTGAATATATCCTCATGATAATATACACATAGGTCCATATATAAATAGCTCCAACCTGCATAATCAGAATAAATAGTAGCATAAAAAAATGAATGTAATTCCTTCTATAACAAAACTGAAAAGAATACTAGAATGGCAGATCATACCGCCATGGAAAGAGAAGCATAAGTTGTTCCATTAGTGGAGCAGATAGTTGAATCTCCAAATGGGCTATTTGACTCCATGCAGACTGCAGGAACAATAATCAGAAGCAAATTCCCCAGATTTCCAGCAGAACAGCAACCAATGACAAGGCCTTGGAGGTGCGGCGGAGTTTTTGTGATTTTAATGAGAATCCAAGCCAGTATAGAGCCGATTATGAATGTCAGAAGGATATTTACTGGCATAAACCATCTACACCATCACCACAACAATTTTTTTGTGCCAAGAGTTAGTTTCAAGATTGCCTTAAGAGTGAAAATTGGTGCGAACTGTATCACTCACAAGGTA
>Ga0307515_10023077_pt1 | contig 10931 bp, 11 predicted proteins | sample 17_EM_MG_FD_194513 | JGI IMG/M metagenome (GOLD analysis project Ga0307515, IMG submission 194513) | Populus trichocarpa ectomycorrhiza microbial communities from riparian zone in the Pacific Northwest, United States - 17_EM | ecosystem: Host-associated > Plants > Roots > Unclassified | place...
GGTCATCGCGGTGGCGGTCTCGCTGCCGCGCGCCGACGAGGCCGGGCTCGCCGGTGAGCTCGCCACCCGGTGGATCCTGCGGCTGACCCTGGTCTTGCTCGCGGCGTTCGCGGTGCTGTGCGCGGTCGGTCCGCACATCCCCGGCGGCGAGTGACTCGCCGGCTCAGGCGAGCCACGGCGCCAGGAACCGATCCGACTCGTCGATCAGCCGCGGCAGCGACGCGACCAGATCGTGGCCGTCGTCGAGCTCGATCAGCCGCGCCGAGGGCGTGGCGGCGACGAACGCGCGCGACCGCTCGACCGAGACCACGTCGTCGTGCGCGCCGTGCAGGATCAGCGTCGGCACGGTGATCTCGGGGTAGCCGACGTCGATCGCGATCGCGTCCTCGACGAAGCCGAAGTCGACGCGCGCCGGCCGGCCGGACTGGTGGTCGTGGATGTCGCGCCAGCCGGTGCGGCGCCAGTCGTCCCAGCCGGGGAGCTCGCGCCAGCGCGCGATCAGCTGGAACGCCGGGGCGAGCAGGACCAGCGCCACCACCCGCGGATCGCGCTCGGCGACCCGGGCGGCGGTCAGGCCACCGAGCGAGCTACCGAACACCACGGCGCGGTCGCCCGGGCCGCCGATCGCCTGCTGGACCACCGAGATCATCGTCGACAGCCGCAGGTGCTCGAGCGACGGCACCCGCAGGTCGAGGCAGTCGAGCGCGAGCCCGCGGCGTGCGAGATGTGCGGTGAACGCCACGCCCTTGGCCGAGCGTGGCCCCGATGCGAAGCCGTGCAGGTAGAGCAGCCGCGGCGGCACGCCGCCAGCGTAGCGCACGCGGCGCGGACTGGCGTGGCGCGCGCGACTCGCTATGATGCGGCGTGCGTCTCGGCTGGCTCCTCGTGGTGACGGCGTGCCATCACGGCGCGGCGCTCCCCCCGGTGGGGCCGAGCTGCACGGCGGTCGCCGACCACGTCCGCGTCCTGCTCGGGCCTGAGGCGCCCCGCGGGCCCAAGATCGGCGAAGCGTTCGCGGCGCGCTGCGATCGCGACGCCTGGGACAGCGATGCGCGGGCGTGCATGCTCGCGACCACGTCGCTGCGCAACCCGAAGCACTGCAAGGCCAAGCTCACCGTCGAGCAGCGCGGCGCGCTCGAGCGCGACCTCGCCGCGATCGCGGGCACGCCGGTCGTGACCCGGCTGCCGTCGACCTGCCGGGCGTATCGCGCGATGATCGAGAAGCTCGGATCGTGCGCCGGGCTGCCCGAGGGCGCGCGCGGCGCGCTCGAGCTGACCTACCGCGAGCTGACCGAGGCGTGGACCCGCGGCACCTACGACGCCCACGCGCTCGACGTCCAGTGCCGGGCGATGCTCGACGGGCTGCGCCAGGCCGTGGCGGCGAGGTGCGGGTGGTAGAGGACCTCAAGTTCGCGGTCGTCGCGCTGTCGGCGGTGTTCTTCGTGATCGATCCGATCGCGAACGTGCCGATCTTCCTGACCATCACCGCGTCGGACTCGCCGGCGGCGCGCCGCCGGATCGCCCGGCGCGCCGCGCTGGCGACCTGGCTGACGCTGTCGATCTTCGCGCTCGCCGGTGGCCTGATCTTCCAGGCATTCGGGATCTCGCTCGGCGCGTTCAAGATCGCCGGCGGCCTGCTGCTCCTGCTCATGGCGATCGACATGATGCGCGCCCAGCCATCGCCGACCCGGACCACGGTCGAGGAGCAGGGCGAGGCCGTCGCGCGCGACGACATCGCGATCTTCCCGCTCGCGATCCCGATGCTCGCGGGTCCGGGCGCGATCGCCACGGTGATGGTGCTGATGTCGCGCGCGGCGTGGCACGTGGTGCCCACGATCGCTGTGTTCGTCGCGGTCACGGTCAGCTGCGTCGCCTCGTGGCTGCTGATGCGCGGCGCGGCCAGCGCCGAGCGCCTGCTGCCCAAGACCCTGCTCCGCGCGTTCGGGCGCATCATGGGGCTCCTGCTCGCCGCGGTCGCCATCGAGTTCATCGCCGGCGGGATCCGCGACATGCTGCACCCGCCCTGAGTGCGGTGACCGCGGTGATCGCGACCGGCGCCGAGCAGCGCATGGCTCACGGGGGTGATACGGTGCGCCTCGTGCTGGTGCCGATCTTCACCCTGACGCTGGTCGCCGTGATCCTCGGCGTGGCCGCGGCGTGGTGGTGGCTATCCCGCGTCCCGGTGACCGGGCAGCCGGCGCCGGTCGCGATGATGACCCAGCGGATCGCGTTCCCCGGCGGGATCCGGCTCTCCGACCCGGGCAGCGCGCTCGCCCGGCTCGATCAGCCCGACGACATCGTGATCCCGTTCCCGCAGGCCGTGCTGGTGATCGAGTACCCGCTGACCACGCCCGCGTCGGTGCCGATCGAGGCGCCGCTGCCGATCGGCTTCACCCGCGCGGCGCTGGTCAAGGTGATCTGCGACGAGTACTCCCACATCTACGACGCCGAGGAAGGCACCGCGGCGACCAAGACGATCCCGCCCGAGGACCGCGGCCCGATGCGCGGCCGCAACCGCACCGACGGCGCCTACGGGATCTGGGGCCATGATCTGAACGATCTGGTGCTGACCGCCGCGCACTGGACTCGCCAGACCGACGGCACGGTGCGGATCGAGCTCCACGTCGAGAGCTGATCAGCCGCGCAGCAGGCGAGGGCCGGCCGCCGACGGGCCGCGCTCGACCGGCTTGTGCAGGACGACGGTGCGGCCGGCCTCGCGGCCCGCGGCGTGGGCGCCGTTGATCCGGACGTGGTGGCGACGCGTGACCACGTGGGGGTGCCGCGCGCGATAGAACCGATCGAGGTCGCCGTCGCCGACCCAGACCAGGCCGGTCTCCTGGAGGCCGGTGCGCTCGGCGAGCAGCTTGTCGCGGAACCCGCCGATCACGCCGGACTGGTAGATCAGCCGGTCGCGGCCGTTGCGGACCCGCGTGTCGTGGCGATTCTCGGCCCACAGCCGCTCCGCGGTCGCGAGCAGGAAAGCCCAGACGTGGCTCGCCATCTCGACGTTGGCGCGCGTGCCGGCGATCTCGTAGACCTGCCCCGATTTGCCGAGGCGGGCCACGTACACCGGGACGCGGATCACCTTGACGAAGAACAGCTCGGCGAGCAGGCACGCGATCTCGGACTCGACGCGCGTGCCGCGCCGGGTGGGGTCGCCGAGGTGGCGGACCTCGTAGCTGCGCTCGACGTGGGTCGCGGCGACCTCGACGTTGTGGCGCAGCATCAGCTCGTGGGCCTTGCGCATCGCGGTCTCGGCCTCGTGCTGGTTCGGGCTGCCGGCGAGCGCGAGCAGCTTGCGGATCCGGTCGAGGACGCGATCGGCGGCCGGATCGGCCTGGCTGCCGGCGGCGCCGTCGGGGCTGGCCGGATCGGCCGGGATCGGGTTGCCGGCGGCGCGGGCGTCGATGCCGCGCTCGGCGCAGACCCGGCGGAAGGTCTCGCCGTGCGCGGTCTCGCCGCGGATGCGGAGGACCTCGTCGACGAACTGGTGCGCCATCTCGTGCTCGAGCACGCTCGCGACCTCGAGCCAGGGCCGGTGGAGCACCAGGGCGCGCGCCAGCTCGAGCGTCCGGGTCGCGCTGTGCCAGCGGCCGAGGTGCGCGGTCGAGTTCGACAGCGTGAGCACGGGCGCGACCAGCCGGCCGCCGAAGCGCGCGCGGTTGTCCCAGTCGTAGCGGGTGCGGAGCTCGCGAAGCAGCGCGGCCTCGAGCGCGGCCGACAGCGCGGCGGCGGACGGGTCAGACGACAGATCGGGATCGATCATCCGTCGACCGATAACACGCGGCTCTGTCATGTCGGGACAGCCGACCCGGCGCGTGGAGTTGCCGGCAGGTCGCCGCACCACCGCGCAAGCTGGCGAACCACCGCGCAAGCTGGCCAGATGACGCGCCGGGGGTCGGGCGCGCGGTGGGCACCGGCCGTGCAAGCCGCAGGCGGCATGCGATGGATGGCGCCGGAGATGGCGAGCAGAGTGGCGATCGTGGTCGCGGTGGCGGGGCTGGTGGGCTGTGCCGAGGCGACCGGCGATCTGGACGAGCCGCAGGACGCCGAGCCCGAAGCCGGCAAGCTCGACCTCGCCGGGGCAACCTGCGCGAGGCTGCGCTGCGGCGACCCGGCGGCGCCGAACATCCTGTTTCCGGGCAACCCGGCGTGCAGCGGCGGCGGCTGCGAGCGCGCCCTGGCGGGCGCAGATCTGTACATCCCACCGCGCAACGGCCTGCCGTGGCAGGACACCTACGCGCTGGGCACCCGGTCGCCGGACACGCTGTCGGGCTACAGCTCGGGGCGGATCGCGCTGCTGCGGCGGCTCGCGCTGGTCGGCGACGGCGCGCACGCGGTGATGCTGGATCCGTCGTGGCCCGACGGGCTGCGCGACTTCGCCGGCCGCGGCCCCGAGCGCGGCGAGGATCTCGTCCGGGCGTGGCTCGAGGCCGATCCGGCGCGGACGTTCCTGCTCATCTACAGCACGCGCAGCATCGGCTGGTCGGGCTACGCGGCGCTGGCTGACAGCGACGTCGGGGCGCGGGTCAAGGTCTGCGCGGTCGACAAGCCGCACCTGCTGGTGCCGACCGTGCCGCATGTGCACGACGCCCTGGTCGATCCGGACGCCTGGGACAACGGCACCTGCCACTGGGGGATGTGAACGTTGCCGTCGACCTGGGCGTTGACCTTGACGGCAGTCGTTGACGTTGACCTGGCCGTACGTTGCCGTCGACGTCAAGGTGGGAGTCAAGGTCATCGTCGAGGACAAGGTCAAGGTCAAGGTCCGGCAGCTACCCGAGTCTTCAACGATGCAGGGCGTGGAGCGAGGAGGTCTCGGGCTCGGTGTCGGGCTCCGGCAGCGCGATCGGCGTGAGGATCGGGCGGGCATCGTGCAGCGAGCGAGCGAACAGCGAGGGCTGCTCGGGATCGGCGAAGATCGCCGCGAAGTCGTCGGGATCGAGCGCGCGGACGAAGCGCGCGGCGTAAGTGTCGCGCAGCACGCGGAGGTAGTGCTCGACGTCGTAGTCGCGCAGATCGGGTGCACCGCGCGGATCGGATGCACCGCGCGGATCGGATGCACCGCGCGGATCGGGTGCACTGCGCGGATCGGATGCACTGCGCGGGTCGGCGGCTGGCGAGCCGCCCAGGTCGGTCGGGTCGCCAGCGTCGGTTGAGTCCGGCCGGTCGCCCGGGTCGCTCGCGTCGGTGGCCGCCGAGGTCTCGTCCTCCTCGCTCGAGGCCTCGGTGAACACCCGGCTGCGACCGCGAGTGGCGCGATAGACCCGGACGTGCTCGCCGGCGGTCCAGGCGGTGCGGCCGCTGGCGAGCACGGCCTCGTAGACCAGCTCGCGGCGGGCGTCGCGGGTCGCGAGGTACTGCTCGGGGCTCTTGGTGAGCCGGACGCGGGCGGCGACGTCGCGGGTCGGCAGCGTGCGCTTGCGGAGCGCGGCGACGACGGCGAGGTAGGCGTCCTGGACGGCGACCAGGTCGCCCGCGAGCAGGTGCTCGACGGCGCGGCGCAGGAACGCCTCGCCGAACGGCTCGGCGCGGCTCGAGCGGAACGCGACGCCGCGCAGGATGAGCGGCTTGTCGTAGGGCAAGAGCGCGTAGTTCTTCGGCTCGTGCGACAGCATCGCGGCGTAGCGGCCGTCGAGCTCGAGGTGGACGCGCGCGGGCAAGAGCGCGGCGACCTCGGCGACGGTGCGGCGCTCGTCGGCCTCGGTCCAGTCGGCGGGCACCGCGAAGTACACGCCGTCGGTGTCGGCCTCGAGCAGGGTGACGCCGCGGGCGGCGAGCTCCCGGCACAGCAGCGCCAGGACGTCGCGGCCGTGGCGGGTGACGGTGTTGGCGGCGTGAACGTCGGCGAACCGGGTCAGCCCGGTCGCGCCGAGGTAGCCGTAGGCGGAGTTGACGACCAGCTTCATCGCCGCGGACATCGCCTCGGCGGCGTGGCGCTCGGGCGATCCGGGCGGCGCGGCGCGGCCGCGGGCCTTGGCGGCGAGCCGGTGCTCGACCAGCCGGTCGACGATCGCCAGCATGACGCCGAGCCGGTCGCGCGCGGGGCCGATCCGGTACTCGCGCATCAGCGACGGGTACAGGCTCGCGACGTCGGCCTTGACGATGCGGTGCGCGACGCCGGCCGCGAACAGGTGGAGCGCGGCGCCGCTGTGCGCGGTGCCGTCGCCGGCCTGGTGCGCGGGCAGCGCGGCGCCCGAGCGCAGATAGGCGCGGACCAGCAGCGGATCGATCACGCCGGTGGCGGCGCCGGCGTCGGCGAGCCGCTCGTAGCGCCGCGGCGCCATGCCGGCGAGGGCGAACGCGGCGCCGCCGAGCGTGCGCGCGAGCCCCGCGACCTCGGCGACGTCGGCGGCGGCGTAGCGCCGGACCCGCGCGGGATCGCGCCGGTACACGTCGTGGATCTGGGCGCCCGGGATGTGCTCGCGGTCGCTGGCGGCCAGGCCGAGGTGGCGCGCGACCACCTTGAGGCCGTGGCCGGGCAGGTCGCGGGCGGCGAAGTCGTGGCGCAGCACGGCGTCGAGGGTGTCGATCAGCTCGCGACCCGGGACGGTGTAGCGGATCCGGCGCTGCGGGTTGGCCGGCGACGGGGCGCCGCGGCGCGCGGGGCGCTGGCGCAGGCCGGGGCCGCCGCCGCGGCCGAGCGCGAGCGGCACGCCGAGGACGCGCGCGCGGTGGGCGAGGAACGGCAGGTCGAAGCCGTGCAGGTTGTGGTTCTCGATCACGTCCGGATCGCAGGCCTGGATGTGCGCGACCAGCCGGGCGATCAGATCGGCCTCGGCCGCGGGATCGTCGCCGCGGGCCTCGAGCAGCGCGGTGGCGCCGGCGGGGTCGCGGACCGCGACCAGGAAGATCCGGTCGCTCGCCGGGGACAGCCCGGTGGTCTCGAGATCGAACTGGAGGCGGCGCAGGTCGTCGAACGCCAGGCCGCGGAAGTAGGTCCGGCCGGTGGCGACCAGGTACTGCTCCTCGGGCGGCAGCGCGAGCAGCGCCTCGGGCGGCAGATCGCGGAGGTGGCCGAGCGGCCGGCCGAGGCGGCGCGCGGCGCCGGTCAGGATCGCGGTGGCGAGGATGCGCATGTCGTCGGCGCGGACCAGGTAGCGCAGCGCGCCGGGGCCGGCGAGCTCGCGGTAGGTCACGATCCCCATCCCGGTCTCCGGCGGCGGGCCGTCGCGGCCGCGGTCCGGACGCAGCCGCGGCCCGAGGTGCGCGAGGTCGTCGATCACCGCGACCACCAGCCACGGCCGGAACCGGAGGTCGTCGCGCACCAGCTGGCCGGTCGACGGGATCCGCCGCCACACGAACGCCCGGCCGTCGGGCTCGGCCCACACCGAGACGATGCCGGGAGTCGGGTCCCAGCCCCACAGCCATTCGTCTTCGAGGGTGGTCACCGCGTGGCGCTCGTACCGACGCATACCACCATCGCGGCGCCGCGAGGGGGCCGGTTCGACGGGGGGGCAGATCCCGGCCGCCGGTGCCGGCCGCGGGGTCACGAACCGCGGATGCGAGCGACGGGGAGCGCGGTGGTCGGCGCGGTGCGGACCCGCCACAGCGCGCCGCCGACGTCGACGAGCTTGGCCGCGATCAGGATGATCAGGGCCGGCGTGCTGCCCGAGACCGCCTGGACCAGGCCGAGGAGCTGGAAGCCCGCGAGGGCGAAGCCGCGGCCCCAGGCGCGGGTGAACATGTGCGCGGTGCCGAAGCCGATCGTGCACCCGAGCAGCAGGATGTACGCGGTGTCGCGCCGCCGCGAGCTGCGCTGCTCGATGGACAGGCCGGGCCGGGCGTCGCCGTCGAGCTCGGCCTCGTCCGGATCGGCGTCGTCCGCCGCGTCGGCGTCACCCTCGTGCATGCCGTCGGCATCGTCCGGGTCGCCGTCGGGCAGATCGTCGTCGTCGGCGCTCGCGTCGTGGTCGCGCAGGTCGGCGAGCAGCGCCGCGGCATCCTCGGCATCCTCCTCGGCGACCCAGATGTCGAGCGAGAGGAACCCGCCGAGGCCGGCGAACATGCCGCCGTGGTGCTCGGCGCCGATCACGACCTGGAAGCCGCGGGCGGTGAACACCGACCGGACGAGCGCAGCGTCCGCCGGTCCGGAACACGTGCCGATCCGTACGCGGCCGCTCACCGGTCCGTTCTTAGCACGGGGTCGCGCGAGGCGGACCCGCGAACACCACGTCGCCCCACATGCACCGATACGCAGCACCTCGGAGAGATCTGGCGCGACGTGCGCGCGGCGGCCCAGCAAATTCTTGTGACTGCGACCACGCGAAATCCCCCTCGATCGAAGAACGCCCGCGGCCCCAGCGCGGCGCCCGCCGACTTGTATGATGAACGGCGATGGCAAGCTCGACGCCAAGCCAGCCGCGCCTGCTCGCGATCATCGAGCTCCAGAACGCGATCGCCGCCGCGGCGTTGACCGCCGACGAGGTGATGCACATCGTCGCCGAGCGCGCCGGCACGCTGCTGTCGGCGGCGGCCGCGCTGGTCGCGCTCACCGACGGCGACGACGTCGTCTATCGCACCGTGGTCGGCGCCGCGTGGCGCGAGCCCGGGGCATCCGGCGCCGACGCGGGTCCGGGCCTGGCGCCCGAGGAGGGCAGCCGCGCGCCCCGGACCGGGAGCCTGGCCGGGCGCTGCATCGCCGAGCGCCGCGCGCTGCGGATCGACGACGCCGCGGCCGAGGCGCCGGGTGGTGAGCCGGCGGGCGGCGCGGGCTCGCGGGCCTACGTGCCGCTCCTGTACGGCGAGACCGCGGTCGGCGCGCTCGGCGTGGTGTCGCCGGAGCGCCAGGCGTTCAGCGACGAGGACGTCGAGACCCTGCGCGTGCTGGCCCAGATCATCGCGATCGCGCTGCACCGCGCGTACACCTATCCCCGGCCGCGCTACGACGGGCTGCAGGACGCGCTGACCGGCCTGGGCAACCGCCGGGCGTTCGATCAGCGGCTCGAGGCCGAGCTCAACCGCAACCGCCGGTTCGGCCACTCGTTCAGCCTCGGGCTGGTCGAGCTCGACCACCTCGAGACCGCGATCGACCGGCTCGGCCAGGCTGCGGGCGACGAGATGATGCGCCAGATCGCGACCATCCTGAAGCAGCACACCCGGATGATCGACGGCTGCTTCCGGATCGGCGCCGACGAGCTGGCGATCGTGATGCCGGGGACCTCTCTCGAGGGCGCGCAGATCGTGGCCGAGCGCTGCCGGGCGCACGCGATCGAGTCCCGGGTGGGCGACGGCGCGGTGCGGCTGGGCTTCGGTGTGGTCGCCGCGGCGCACGAGACCGCGTCGCAGATCATCGCGCGCGCCGACGAGGCGCTCGAGCGGGACAAGCAGCGCGCGCCGGCCTGAGCTCGGAGAGTGGGAATCTTTCGCTTCCCACTCTCTGTCGATCGGCTTGCCGGCATGCTGCCGGTTGCGCCTGTACGGCGGGGGATCGCCGGCTCGAAGACTCGCCGGCTCAGCCCTGGCGCCGGGTCGCGAGCTCGGCGGCCAGCTCGTCGATCCGACGGCGGGCGTCGGCGAGCTCGCCGCGCAGCCGCAGGATCAGCGCGATCCCGGACCAGTCGACCTCGAGCTCGCGCAGGGTGCGGGCGGCGAGCACGCTGTCGACATCGACCAGGGCTCGCTCGTCGTCCCCGACCTCGATCACGCCCTCGTCGACCAGCCAGGCGACGAGCTCGTCGTCGTCCCCGACCAGCTCGGTCAGGTGGCGATACGTGAACTGCGCGGTCACAGCGCCAGCCCCTCGCGGACCGGCCTGGAGTACGCATCGCCGGCGGTCTTGAGCGCGGCGGCGAGCACGTCGTCCTGGCGATCCGGCATCCGCACGTCGAGCTCGACGAACAGGTCGCCGCGCGTGGACTTGCGCTCGATGCCCTTGCCGCGCAGCCGCAGCCGGGCGTGGTTCTGCGATCGCGGCGGGATCTTCAGCACCACGGTGCCATCGAACGTCGGCACGTCGACGCTCGCCCCGTTGTACGCCTCGTCGAGCGTGACCGGCAGCGTGAGGTACAGATCGAGGCCCTCGCGGCGCAGCACCGGGTGCGGCCGGACCTCGGTCTCGATCACCAGGTCGCCGGGCGGGCCGCCGCGCGCGCCCGGTCCGCCCTTGCCGGCGAGCCGGATCACCGAGCCGGTATCGGCGCCCGGCGGGATCCGGACCCGGACGGTGCCCTGCTCGGGGACGTCGATCGCGACCTCGGCGCCCTCGACCGCCTGGCGCAGGTCCATCTGGAACGTGGCGTGGACGTCCTGGCCGCGGCTCGGGCCGCGCCGGCGGTTGAACAGCTCGGCGAAGTCGAACTCGACCGGGCCCCCGCCCTGGAAGCCGCCGCCCTGGAAGCCGCCGCCCTGGGTGCGCCGGTCCTGCCACCGCGCGTACTCGCGCGCCCGGGCCGGATCGAAGCCGCCCTGCAGCGAGGCCTCGCCGAACTCGTCGTAGTCGGCGCGCTTCTTGGGATCGGACAGCACCTCGTACGCCGACGACACCGCCTTGAACCGGTCCTCGGCGGCCTTGTTGCCGGGGTTGACGTCAGGGTGGTGCTTCTTGGCGAGCTTGCGATACGCCTTGCGGATGTCGGCGTCGCTGGCGTCGCGCTTCACGCCGAGCGTCTCGTAGAGGTTGGCGGCCATGGACGGCGCTACCTTGCAATGCGCGCGGCCCGAACGCCACCCCCTACGGCGCCGCGCGGGTCACGAGGCGAGCGTGTCGGTCAGCTTGCCTCGGCGAAACACCCACAGGGACCCGGGCTCGCCGGGAGTCCAGGTCTCGTCGCGGGTCAGCGGCGCGGTCGCGACGACTGCGACCCGGTCCTTGGGGGTCGTCAGCTCGGCGAAGTCGACGCTGAGGTCGTCGTCGGCCAGGGTCGCCTTGCGGAACGGCGCCCGCCGGATCAGGTAGTGCAGCTTGGTCGAGCACCGTGCGAACAGCTGCT
>Ga0307515_10023078_pt1 | contig 10931 bp, 12 predicted proteins | sample 17_EM_MG_FD_194513 | JGI IMG/M metagenome (GOLD analysis project Ga0307515, IMG submission 194513) | Populus trichocarpa ectomycorrhiza microbial communities from riparian zone in the Pacific Northwest, United States - 17_EM | ecosystem: Host-associated > Plants > Roots > Unclassified | place...
ATAGTAAGAGGCCAAGCCTCGACGACTAACATGGGAACACCAACTTTATAGCAATGAACAACCCATCCAGCAACTTGGATACGTGGGCATGGAAAGCTCACCGAAAGTCCCAATTTCTGACACCAGACCGCATTGCACATCGACGAGCGAGTGCTGGTCCTCAGACTTCCGGTTCCCCGACTTCTCACCTAAAACCCCCATTTATATGACAACCTTTGCACCGAAAGGTTATACTCACCAGCAGAGTCCTTACAATCCGTGCCCGATCCCCTATTCCCTCTTCGCACCAACAAACATCGACCTCCTTTACCATATTGCGTTCTCAGACGCCATACTAGTATATGAGCAGAAGTACTTCTACTACGTTCCGGTATTCTTCTGCGAAGAGCTTCACACATGGTTTTTCCCACCCTTCGACACTGGCCTATACCTTACATTCTCCAAAGTAACGGGAGCTCTTATTAAGGCACGAACTTTGACGGAGGAGTGGTTGTTTGACAGAGGAGTACAACCCGTCGGTATACGTCGGATCTAAAACCAGACACAGAAAACGAACTGGTATACGGTTCACTTATGGTGGCACTGAACCCACAAGCGTGGGCTGTTCTGCAAATCGCGATCGCCAATCCACCAAATGCCACTGTACAGGAAACGAATCAATATCAGCAAGAATTAGTTAATCTTCATCTCGGTCTTACGAATGTCGCAGCTTTTGTAGGAATCCAGAATGTTGTACATCTACCAGTTATGCCTATTCCGGCCCTAGGAGCCAATTCGGCCCAAGCGATTATTGACAGTTTATTGGTCTTCGCCGCGCTCCGATCTGTGCGCGCTTCTTGCGCCCAGTTTTTCATGTGCTGGTATATAATACAAACTCCGATGGCACTTTCAGACTCAGCTGTTTCCCCCGAAACGCTGAGCTGTAAGTTGCCTATTTCTTGTTGTATTACTTTGTGACTTATATCGAGTATCTAGTACTTTAGTCTAGGTACTTAATACACAGCTGTTTCCCCTGAAACGCTGAGCTTACTTTAGTCTAGGCTATTTACGTCAGGTTATGAGCCCTGTTAGCGCAACACCACTGTGATCGACCCCCCCATTCCTTTGCCAGTCATGACCACCACTCTGCCATATTCCGTCAGCTCCGGTTCATCGTTCTCAGTTTTTGAGAAGCTCCGCGGCGAAGTCAACTATGTCGAATGGAAGAAGGCGATGAGGGCTGTTCTGTGTTCCCTTAGACAGTGGGACATCATCACCGGATCTGTAACTGTTCCTACCCCTGCCGACCAAGCGAATCCAACTCCTGACGAGACAGCGGCCATTAAGGCTTTCGAAGTCAGGACCGTTTCACTCTTCTTAGAGATCACTTGTCATGTCGATGTCTCAGTGAAGTCGGTCATCAGCGACCTCGAGGACCCGAAGCTCATCTGGGAGCTGCTGGAGAAGAGGTACGGTGCTACGAAGGAGGGGCTGAAGAGTATCCTGTGGGCGAAGCTGCAGTTGATGAAGTGGGATGGGAATGGGTCGATTATGGCTCACTGGGACGCCATGGTCGCTTTGCGATCAGAGCTGGCTGCTGCTGGCTATACGATCTCTGACGATTCTTTCTATGAACACTTCCTGGACTCACTGCCGAGGAGCATGGGTGTGTTTGTCGCCCTATATGACCATGCGTCTACTGATGTCGATGTTCTCTGCAGCAAGTTCACGAGATATGAGATGCGGGTCATGCTTGCGGACATCCAGGAGGGTAAGGTGAGTGATCCATCTGGCAGCTCTATGGCGCTCGCCAGTCTGCAACCTTCGACATCAAAAGGCAAGGGCAAGGGGAGGAAGCGTGACCTCTCCGACGTCACCTGCTATGGATGCGGAAAGAAGGGACATCTCTGTAGGAACTGCCCTGACGGCACGAAGGGTGATAAAAAGCCCGACGACAACAAGGGTCGCGACAGGACTGAGAAGCCCAAGGACGATAAGCCCAAGGATGATGCCGATAAGTCAAAGCCACCCACTGGCACGCTCTTCACAGCCATGGGATTATCGGTGATTGCAACGGACTCCACGGATACGTTCTACATCGATTCCGGTGCATCAGATCACCTTATCCCCACTCGTTCGGATATGCTCACCTATCAGGAGTTCTCGAAGCCTAAGGAGATCTCTACGGTGAACGGTGGATCGATTTATGCCTATGGTTCGGGGACCCTCAGAGTGCTTCGTCAGCAAATGGTCGAGAGCGTGAGGCAGAGCTGCGAGACGTTTATTACGCACTGGGTGTCCACGCGCGACTTGTCTCGCTCGGGAAGCTACAACAGCAGGGGTGGGAGATCCGCCTGTTGGATGGCGGGATGGAGCTTACAGACCGGGATGGAGAGTTGTTTGCGACTGTCGAGACAGTCAACAATGTTTTCCCGATCAAGTTGAACGTCATTTGCTTGACGCCTGCTTTGGCTTCGTGGACTATGGAGGTTAGCGGGACAGGACTGACTCACAACGAGCTGGTCGAGCACCTCGGGAATGTCGCGATGGTTGCCTCTGCTAGGGGAGCTGAGGGCGGGAAGGCGACGTTATTGACCTGGCACCGTCGGCTGGGCCATTTGTCCTTCAAGACCGTCGTTGCATCAGTGAAAGGTGTCACCGGTATGGAAATTACAGACCTACCGACGAAGGTGCCTGGTCTTGATGCATGTGCTGCATGTGTTGCAGCGAAGTCAGTACACCTCCCACACAAGGAGGGTCGGAGTCGAGCAGGGGAGTTCCTCGAGCGGGTACACATCGACATAGCCGGACCCATGCCTGTGAAGTCAGCTGGTGGGAAGTCGTACTTATACATTGTGGTGGATGACCACACGAGGGCAGTCTATGTCAGGCCATTGGCACTGAAGTCGGAGGCTGCAGACGCATTCAAGGCATACAAGGCGGTCGCGGAGAACGAGTCCGGGAAGAAGATACGCGAGATCTTGATGGACAACGTGCGGGAACTGTTGATGGGAGAGATGCGGGACATCTGCGAGCGGGATGGCATCAAGCTGCACACTACTGTTCCGTATCACCCTGCATCGAACGGTGTGGCTGAGAGGACCATTGGGGTGCTTACCAGCGCGGTGCAAGCCATGTTGAAGGATTCAGGCCTACCGGACTCTCTGTGGGCAGAAGCGTTCGTCACTGCCGCATATGTTCATAATAGGACGCTGATGAGAGCATTGAAAGGACTGACCCCATTCGAGGCCCATTACGAGACGAAGCCGGATCTCGCGCACTTGCGTGCCTTTGGTGCGCCGTGTTCCATCGTCGAGCCACTGGTGAAGCTGAAGAAGTTGGATGAGAGGGCGAGGATGTGCTTTTTCGTTGGTTATAAGTATGGAGGGGGTGGCTATAGGGTGTGGGATCCGAAGGGAAAGGTCGTGGTGGAGTCGAGGATATACTCTTTTATGAGGACGGACTGCCGCCGCCCACGCTCAGCGAGGCCCGTACACAACCACCACCCATCGTCCATGCTATCGATGACGAACCTCTGGCAGAGCCCGTGTCGATTCAGCAACCGCCGCCTGTGGACCCGGAGCCTCTGCAGCCCGTTGGAGCTCATCCACGCATCACCATACGTCTACCTGGGCGCCGGATGCCTGTGTCGTCTGCTGAGATCTGTGAGAACGACGTGACTTATGTGCCGGATTATCCAGCTGGGTCGACGCGTTCTGGCCTTACTCGTGGAGAAGACGTTGATGAAGGGGACGCCATGCTAACGTTGGAGGGAGATTCTCGTCCTGTTGCTTTCTCGGCTGGTCTGCCGAATGGTATTCTTCTGTCGCAGCTGCCGGATCCCCGCAGTGAACGTGAGGCGATGGCGGCACCCGACACAGTGGGTTGGAGGGATGCGATGGACCGGGAGATGGACAACTTATGTTCGCATGACGTTTACGACCTCGTTCCACGTGCCCCTGGCTTGCGCACACTTCGTTTAGGCTGGGACCTTCATCAGAAGTTCAAGAACGGAGTCTTTGAGAAGAACAAGGCCCCGCTGGTCGCCCGGGGTAATCATCAGCGACCTGGTGTCGATTATAACGAATTGTTCTCACCTGTCATGTGTCTGGAATCCCTACGCACGCTACTCGCTCTGGCTGCAATCCGTGACCTCTACGTGGTCCAGTTCGACATTACCTCTGCTTACCTTCATGGAACGCTCAAGGAGGAACATTACATGGAGCAATCCGAGGGTTACAAGGTAGTGGAGAAGCCGGATTGGTTCTGGAAGCTCAAGAAGGGACTTTATGGGCTCGTGCAGGCAGGCAGGACATGGAAGGAGGAACTGCACTCACATATGGTGGGTGTGGGACTGGCTGCGATGCACAAGGACCCGGCTGTCTATGTTAAAGGTGACTGGGACCAGGAGGATTTCGTTACGGGAATGTTTTGGGTGAATGACTTCATCGGGATTGGGTCTGGGAAGGATCTGGAGGTTTTGGCGAAAGGAGTCGATGGGAAGTATGGTATCATGGTATTCGGCGATGTTGGGTGGATCCTTGGAATGTTGGTGGAGCGTGATCGCACTGCTCAGACGATTTCGATCTTGCGGGAGGCTTTCATTACCTCGTTACTTAGTTGGTTCAATCTCTCCGACGCGACTCCTGTTTCGACTCCTCTTCTTCCTGGTGCTCAACTTTCGATGCTGGACTGTTTTGATGGACTGGTTCTGTTTTTTTCTCGTTTGTTTTCTTGTATGTGCAGCTCGGCTCGCGGCGAGGGGAGGTGTTAGAGTTTATTGGTCTTTGCCACGCTCCGATCTGTGCGCGCTTCTTGCGCCCAGTTTTTCACATGCTGGTATATAATACAAACTCCGATGGCACTTTCAGACTCAGCTGTTTCCCCCGAAATGCTGAGCTGTAAGTTGCCTATTTCTTGTTGTATTACTTTGTGACTTATATCGAGTATCTAGTACTTTAGTCTAGGTACTTAATACACAGCTGTTTCGTCAAACACTCAACTTGTATTGTTCAGCTTTAGTGAATGCCCAAGGAATGATTGTACAAATTATGAATCAAGCTGTCCAAAATCTACAACAACCTGCACGATCGACCATCAAAGCACCAAAACCAGAGTTCGACGGAATGCCAGGTGAAAAAGTGAGGGGTTTCATTACTGCATGTACTACATACAGAACTCTCCACCCAGGAGATTTTCAAAACGACGAAGTCCTTATTGCCTGGGCTTTAGCATGCATTGCCGACAACTCCAAAGCAGCTTCATGGAAAGCCCACTGGTTAACACTTCAAACAGACAATATCTCCGCTGGACGTGCACAGCCGATAACTCTTACTGATTGGGATACTTTTGCACATGAATTCTTAGGAAAGTTTGTCGATCTGTCTGAAACTCAATGGATGCAGTGACAGCTTGTTGACATGAGACAATGAACTTCATGCCGAGATCATACCCAGGAGTTTAATCGTACCGCACTCCTCACTGGAATGGATGGGAATGCAGCCCTCCCGTGGTTATATCGCCAAAGTTTAAAGAACAATGTACAGAGAGAACTCATCCGTGAAACGTACACTACCTTGGAGGACCTACAAGCCACTGCTATCTCCACAGACAATTTACTCTTCTCTTTTAAGAAACAGAACCAAGGAGAACGAATGGCCAGTCGGAAACCAGACATGCGATCCAGAATGACAGAACCCCAACAGACAACCCAACCATCTTTGAACGATGGAACAACGGGAACAGGAACTGACCCCAATGCTGTGGAGTTAGATTGGTTATCCACAGAAGAATATCGTAAAAGGCGGGCCGCTGGCTTATGCTTTAAGTGCGGGAAAAAGGGACTCGCCTGTGATTGCCCAAGACACAATGAAGTAAATCGGAATATGAGCAATCGACCCCAACAGGGGCAGTACTCGAGAGCGAGACCTGGACAAATGGCTATGATCGAATCCATTCCTGAAGATATGGGAAACTCAGATGCTAGTCTCGTGCTCATCAAAACACAAGGATCAAACTTGTTGGAGAAGGAACCTCCGACAGCACTTTCTACTGACTTCATGAAACAGGTTCCAGATTTTCTGCGTGGCTGAGAGAAATAGCCCCTCTTCTCTCAGCCACTGAGCATCGGACTGTATATAACATCGCATCCCTATTTGCAATCACAGAATACCAAGTTGTGAAGCATTTTACTCTTCCGGTGGAGATTAATGGGGTTATTAATGTAAGAGCCATGCTCGATACTGGAGCTATGGCAAAATTTATTCATCAAGATTTGGTAAGAGAACATGGGATACAAATGATAGGCAGATGATCTCCATTGACAACAAAAGACATACATGGGAGAATATTAGTGATAATAAATGAACAGGCCATTTTTCGTCTACGAATTCGATCACATATCGAAACTATAACAATGGACATTATGTCAACCGGCCGGCACTCTATAGTTTTAGGAATGCCATGGATGGAAACCCACGACCCATGGGTACGAATGGTGGAAAGAGAACTCACTTTTACATTGCGATATTGTCAAGACAATTGTCTCGAAAATGATCCACATGTAGGAATGCGGCGACCCCCAGAACCAGACGAAGACGCCGAACTTTTCAATGTAAACGGATTTGAAATTGATGACGAAGATGAGACATCAGACATAAATCGAGAAGCAGAATTCTTTGGAGTAGATGGAATGACATATACAGACCCATGAGAATACGTACCCAAGGAACTACACAAGTATTTAGATGTTTTTGATGATCGACAGGCTAAGACGATGCCTATGAATAGGAACAATTGGAATTTCGAAATTGATTTTATAGAAGGATGGGAAAAGAAACTCCCAAAACCAGCAAAAAGATACCAACTCACGGAAGCGGAACAACGAGCTGAATTAGAAACCTTACAAGAGTTACAAGACGCAGGAATGATTAGACCGTCGAGATCACCATTAGCCGCCCCTACCTTCTTCCACCCTAAGAAAGACAGGGGTAAACGGTATATTGTAGACTGGAGAGGGATTAACGCCATCACCATCAAAGATGCATACCCTCTACCGCTCTTAGATGATCTATTGGATATGGCACAAGGAGCATCGATCATGTCAAAATTCAATCTGACAGCTAGCTATAATCAAATTCCCATTTGAGAAAAGGATCAATGGAAAACTGCATTCATTTCCTCACGTGGTTTATTTGAATTCAACATGATGCACTTCGGATTTAGTAATGCTCTGGCTCATATGCAACAATTTATGGAACATGTACTTTGACTGGTGGAATATCAAAATGTATGAGTATACCTCAATGATATTCCAATCTTTTCAAAGACATGGGAAGAACATATCAAACATTAGAAATGACCCTACAATTATTATGGGAAGAACACTTATTCGCCAAAGCCAAGAAATGCGAATTCTTTTTATCAGAAATAGATCTCCTCGGAGTAAAGGTATCCACTCAAGGTTTTCGTATGGAGGAAAAGAAGATTACACAAGTACAAGAGTGGAAACCCCCTTGTACCGTCAGAGGAGTCAGAGAATTCCTTGGATTTATGAATTTCTATAGATGATTTATTAGAGGATTTGCGCATATTGCAAGACCACTCAATGATCTACTCAAGAAAGACGTCAATTGGCAATGGAAAAAGAAAGAACACAACGCATTCAAGTATTTAAAACAATGGGCAACATCAGAACCAGTGCTTAAACATGCCAATGCATGCCTTCCCTATCGAATGGAAACCGATGCTTCCAAATACGCTTATGGAGCAGTTTTATCCCAGAAACACAAGTCGGATGGGAGACATCCCATCGCATTTATGTCAAAATCAATGACGCCAGTGGAAAGGAATTACAATGTGGGAAACAAGGAGATGTTAGCTATTGTGAAACCCTTGGAACATTGGCAACATTGGCTAGAAGGAACAAATTGCCAATCAAAATCCTTACTGACCATAAGAATTTGATGAACTTCTCAAATCCACAAATACTGAATCAACGACAAATGAGATGGCTTCGAGCATTACAGAAATACAACTTCGTTATCAGATATCGCCCAGGAAAACAGAATTCAGCAGCAGACGCACTCTCGCGTCGACAAGATTTAATGCCTCCCAACAAGGATCCTCCATCAACAACACTTCTCCCACAGGAAAAATTCGTAGAACTCGACTTAATAGCAGCAGATGATGAGATTACCATCTACTTAGATGCTATTGCAACTGACAGTGAGATCTTAGAGAAAATACAGGAAATAGAACAAAATAAATTAGGAAATGAAAGGAACGATATTCAATATAGAGAGGGACGAGTTGTAGTACCGGAGAACGATGATATTCATAAAGCATTACTCGCCTTATATCATGATGCCCCAATGGCAGGTCACCCGGGAATAACAGGAACTTACGAACTCCTTGGAAGAATGTACACCTGGCCTAAAATGAAAGATTACGTAGAAGCTTATGTACAAGGATGCCCCATTTGCACAAAATCAAAGAAAAAGAACACTCGAGAACAAGGAAAATTACAGCCACTACCAAATCCAATGACCCCCTGGCACTGGACCTCATCAGACCTCATCGGACCACTACCAAAGTCAAAGGGAAAGAACGCCATCTATGTCGTGATAGATCGATTCACTAAATACACTTATTTCATACTGTGCAATACTACAGAAACAGCACAATCATTAGCACATTTACATGCGAAACACATATGGACACAGAGGGATTTCCTCAAATACATTCTTTCGATCGAGGACCTCAATTTCAAGCAGAATATACCTGACAATTATATAAAAACCTAGGAATTGAACATAGATTATCAACAGCATATCACCTGCAATCGCAAGGACAAGTAGAAAACTTAAACGGATGGCTAGAAACGTACCTGCGAATGTTCATTGGACACTGCCAAGACGACTGGATTGATCATTTACATACAGCCCAATTCGCGTGGAATAACCATTATCGGAACTACACCATTCTTTGCCAGCTGAATATGCCACCCACAGATGACCGATATAACTCCAGACACCAAAGATTTACGTACTAGACAACAGCATCGGAAAGCTACTAACGAATTGGTGGCACATATGATCGAAAAGGCACATCAAGCTCAGAAATGTGCTTATGATAGATGGAAGAACGATGCACTGCAATTACAGCCAGGAGACCGAGTATGGCTTGAAACGACATACCTATCAACGGATCGCCCCTCACCCAAACTTGACTGGAAACGAATAGGACCCCTTACAATAGCAGAACGGCTGGGACCACTCACATATCAAGTGAATTTACCATCGTCCTATAAAATTCACAATGTCTTCCACATATCCCTCCTAACACCAGTGAAAGACGATCGAATCCCAGGATGTACCCTTCTGCCTCCTGAACCAATAACAATAGTACAGAAAGGGGACAATAACGCCCCAGAGGTTATTGAACAACATCATATTATGGAACGCTATGTAGACTCGAGATGGATTATCAATGCCACAGGGGACTGGCAATTCCAGTTTAAAGTAAAGTGGGATGGTCTAGATAACCTTACCTGGGAAGATTGCAACAGATTAAACGAAGATGCTGCAAAGATGAATCAACAATATCTCTGACCAGGAGATGATGACTTCGATATGGAAGAAGAATTTTACAAAAGACACCCAGATGCTCCCCACCACGATGACCCGGTGGGCGAATGAAGGAATGCCCTAGGCGAATGACAAACTGTTCATAGGTGCAAAGGAAAAGCTGTTATACAACGAAGATGTGAATAGGCTCCATTCTTTGAGTCTAGAATCCTCAAGGCAGGGAGTGGGCATTGTAACGACCCGACCTTGGATCGTTACCCTTTTCAGAACTCCTGTTCTCTATTCGAAGACGGGACCGTGTGGCTACGCTGACCTGGTTATGCTGACCCGAAACTTTGGCTCAGATCTCGAGACCAGGCACAATCGAGGGCCTAGATCGGCCCTCGATATGATTCATTGCTTACTATTCTGACATAGTAGTGTTTCACTTTCTGGATGAATTCATGTATATTAGATCGTAAAGCGTGGACCTCAGGGTTCCTCGCTTTGCCAACAATCGTTTATGTATGAATACAGACTTCTCTTCTTTGCTTTGCTGCCGTGTGAGAGTAAAACCCAAATACCTCACACAGAATGTCTGAAATTCCTCATCAGATGCTTTATAACTCATTGTGCGGACGCCTAGAATGCCATTCTGTACCAAGCCTCATTATGACCATCACGCCTCATCATGCGGCTGGACTCAAACTAGGTATCTGTAGGACGTGTGCTTGATTGTTTCGTAGCAGCATAGTCTGTTTCATGCATTAGAGTTTACCGATCACCTTAAATAAGCTCATCCCAGCTCTCCGTACCAGACACGCTTCTTACGGTCATCAATTCACACATGTCGCCTCACTGAGACCCAGCAATTAGGCTCACTTCCACCTTTCAACACTCGGTTCTTCTCTTTGTTCGATTTCAGCCAACCACATCGATCCCGCATGCGTGTTTGCCACCGTTCCGTGCTCCATAATACGGCGCGCTCGGGTGTCTAGGGTAAATATGTCGCAATTCACCACACTAGCTATTAGTACAATCTCTTATCAATCGGAGCATACTTGCACGTAAGGCCGATCGCCTCTCTGCCTGTTTCCGACGCTCGCACCAGTGTCTGTGTTAGACTTTTGTTGTGCATTTAGGACGCCCCAGTGAAGTCATGCTTCGTATGAGTGTGCCCTTCCGGTGATTATTTCTCATGGAGCATGCGGTTAGGAAGGCAGCGACGATGGCAAGGGTCATGGAGGTCGCGTCGAGATTTACCCACGGTGTGGTAATATACCAGTGCTTTGTGCCACCATTCCACGTCTATTGCCGAGCTGTATTGGGCAGACACGCTGCACACAATTGAGCACCACGCCAAGGAAGATGGAACATACAGGGTGC
>Ga0307515_10023079_pt1 | contig 10931 bp, 14 predicted proteins | sample 17_EM_MG_FD_194513 | JGI IMG/M metagenome (GOLD analysis project Ga0307515, IMG submission 194513) | Populus trichocarpa ectomycorrhiza microbial communities from riparian zone in the Pacific Northwest, United States - 17_EM | ecosystem: Host-associated > Plants > Roots > Unclassified | place...
CCCCCCCCCCCCCCCCCCCCCCCCCCCCCCCCCCCCCCCCCCCCCCCCCCCCCCCCCCCCCCCCCCCCCCCCCCCCCCCCCCCGAAGTCATCACAATAATGTAGACGAATTTGTTTTGAAGACGCCATTGGGTTATAGTTTTGATTGTCGCTAGAATAGCGTCATCTAACTAACTTTAATGGCTTTCGAGGTCAGCTATTTGAATTCGTGCTATAGGATCGATGAGGTGACAGTACAACATCCATTGACGAACTGAATTCTATCTATTAAGGCTGTTTTTGGGTTTCTACAGAGACATCGGGTGTTTCGCCTTCAATAGTCGATAACATGAGATGGTAAAGCCCTATTGCATCCTAGCCAAATGGCGATCTGCCATCGTGTCGCTTCTATCAACGAAGTTTTGCAAACGTAGTTAGGTAGGAAGTTTAAACGTCAAGCATAATTATGTCGCAAATATCGTCAATAGCACACTGCGATTCATTTCCTTCATATAGCTGCGCCTGTAAGGCGTACCTGTACAAAAGGTGAACTATTAATATTATAGGATGATATCTGATCGATCAAATCCTGACTAAGTATAATCTATGGAACCCTACAGCGCCTTGATATGGCCCCGAGAAGAGAAGCCCATATGAGCTAGGTATGATTTGGCAGTCCGAGAAGAGAGGTGCATATGCGCCTCTGGGTGGTTTGGCAGCCCGAGAAGAGAGGTGCATATGCGCCTCTGGGTGGTTTGGCAGCCCGACAAGAGAGGTGCATACGCGCCTCTGCGTGAATTAGCAGCCCGAGAAGAGAGGTGCATATGTGCCTCTACGTGATTTGGCAGTCCGAGAAGAGAGGTGCATATGCGCCTCTGGGTGGTTTGGCAGCCCGACAAGAGAGGTGCATACGCGCCTCTGCGTGAATCAGCAGCCCGAGAAGAGAGGTGCATATGCGCCTCTGCGTGATTTGGCAGTCCGAGAAGAGAGGTGCATATGTGCCCTACGTGATTTGGCAGTCCGAGAAGAGAGGTGCATATGCGCCTCTGGGTGGTTTGGCAGCCCGACAAGAGAGGTGCATACGCGCCTCTGCGTGAATTAGCAGCCCGAGAAGAGAGGTGCATATGCGCCTCTGCGTGATTTTGCAGTCCGAGAAGAGAGGTGCATATGTGCCCTACGTGATTTTGCAGCCCGAGAAGAGAGGTGCAAATGCGCCCTACGTGATTTTGCAGCCCGAGAAGAGAGGTGCATATGCGCCTCTGCGTGGTTTGGTAGCCCGATAAGAGAGGTGCTTATGCGCCTCTCCATGATTTAGCATCCCGAGATCTCCGTAATTTTGCGGCAAGAGAAGAAAGGTGCATATGCGTCTCTCTGTGATTTAGCATCTCCGTGATTTGCAACACGAGAAGAGAGGTGCATATGCGCCTTTACGTGATTTGGCAGGGTGCTTATGCACCTCAAGCAATGGACGAGGTTTAGGGAAGTTCTACTCTACTACTTGACGGATTATATAGTTTCTGGAGCTCGATAAACCCTACCCCAGCCTTAAAATTACTTTGTAATGACCAGTGTCGGCACTTATAGTGACTCTTGGCATAACCCAGTGCTGGGTTAGGGTTTCTATTTTCCAGTTGCTTGAAAATCCGTCGCGAGCAATGACAGGGATCAGGAAAGTTACACCTACTAGGCGCGCTCTTATACTGTTTCGCTGCTCCCCAGACTCTTTCGCGACGCCCTGCATATAGAATTCAAGTCCCGCCAGCTATTTAATCTATTGCTGTTCTCACCGTAGACAATAAACCCACCGGAGCTGCCCCTTTCACCATCGTCTGATAGCCAGGACAGTTATCATTTGCCTCCCCCCATCTTTAATCCATGGGTAAATATCACCTAGCCCAATCTAGTGCAAGATCACCGCTAAGGAGCGCAGCTAACTCAACCTATTAGGGCCTCTACCACTCATACTCGTGGTCTTCCTACTTGTTAGCCATGCACACAGTGCGGCAGTCCCATCGCAACCTGCCACCCACACAATCTATAAGAGGGGAGAAAACAACGCTATTAGTCTGGCCGGTCTGGTAGCTACAGTCCTTGGGGTCATTGTGGCAGCGATTGGAGTATTCGGGTGGAAGTGTTGGAGCAGGCGGAAAGTGAAGAAGGTAGTGTACTTCTGCTTTTTCCAGTAAGTTCTTACTGATCTCAGTCAGAACCAATCGGTTTCTCTACCACTGCACTCTCCTCCGTTGTCGCCGGGTGGTACGATGTACCCCCGTACCCGTTGTGTAAACCACTACCACTATTATCCTACATTACTACCGCAACATCTAACTGCGGCCGACGAACCAAACCACGCTACAGTACCAAGTGTGGGTGCGGGGCGTCACTGCTGTCACTGCGAGATGACAGCTACGACAACTTTCCTTATGCCGCACCAACGTTGATCTTGTCACCAAGATCTTTGGGTTGCTGGTGGGTATATTCCATGATCCGCGAGGAAAAGGCAGAGATCTAGTTTGATCTAAATTCACTCCCTAATAGAACTAGTACACCTCTCCGACGGACGTCAGTACTTCACAGGAGCCCGCGGGCGTATCATGCTGTACGTAGTTAAAGTGACGGGTGACGTTGGATTCATGGGATGGGAGGCTGGTGTTTTCTGTCATGTGTTCTTTATTCTTTATATATTTCTTTTCCAAAGCCTACAGCTGCAAGACGTTGATCGTGAATTCTCTTACTTTGGTGTGGTGGCTCGGTACTGCCGGGAGTCTTTACAGTCGCTCTTCTCTAGTTGACATACGCCAGATTAGAACATGTTTAACGCAGAACCCTGCGAAAGACCTACCTACCCACCTCTGGCTATCTGGTCTAATTTATCACTCTGCCAATTTCATCTGTCGCTGTCATTGTTGGCACATACCTCGCACATACCCTTCCCATCTGCCGGGGTAACTCTTTGATTTGGGTCAATTACGGTAACCTACGCAATTCCGGCTACGGCTAAAGTGGTTCAAGTATGTCGGAGGATTGACTGTCCGCTTTAACTACTCAGGACGAGGAAGGTTACCGTTCTATACCCACGTCACAGACCAAAGTCACGTGAACCTCATAGATCTTAGCGGGTCCTAGTGCCACCCGAGATCTGGGTTGTCGTCGCTGTAAGGTTTCAGATCTAGCAATGCATGACGGTGTGGGGTCGCACACTTGTGATTCTGGCAGGGGTGTCCCTGCTAAAAGGTCTCACCGACTGTTAGGTACGTGCCCCCACGCTTTATTACGCTGCCAGCCAATCGGCTAACATGTGCTCTTGGCGGTGTCATAAGTTCTGCTTGATCTCATCGGGTCGGGAGGAGTTGGATTGATGCTTGCGGCCTCCAAGAATCGTTGTCAAACTGCATGAACTCACGCTAGCCTTCGTCCACATGAAACTGATTTACACCAGAACGCCATGTTAAGTTGTGTTCCCCCAAGTACCACTCCGTACTGATAGTACAAACAAGTCTAATCCACTCGTCTTGATTACTTATATTTAGCCTACTCCGAGAGCTTCTTGTCAGGTGCTATCCAACAATATACCTACTACGTCCTACTTCACCTTTCCTCTAAACTTTATTCAACGTACGGCTCTAGAAATACTGAGCTTCAGTATCTTTTCTGTGGCTACATTTACCATGTCGTCTGCAGTATATTCGCATCTACCAACTTCCACATTGTTCAATTCCATGAGTGAGACCTTCGGCGGGATACCTATCTGAGCTAACCGATGGAACATGGGATCTAGCATACGCAGTTGCGGTCTTCATACTTGGTAAATCTGTGCAAGGCACACCAATATCACCGGGACCAAGTCTTCATTAGAGAGGCGACATTTCGAGGGACGCAGTCAGTATTTGCGGACTAGTAGCTTCTATTTTCGGAGTTCTCATAACTGCGAATGCCGTTTTTAGGTAGGTAGAGACATTAGAGGAAGAAGAAAGAACGTTCTTGCATCCGGTCCTCCGGGTAGCGCTTACTGAGTTGCAGGATCCAGATGAGATTGTTGGCAGTCAGTTGCTAAATATCCCACCGCATGTCGTACCGCCAACTGAATCTTCCGAAGCCACCGATGCACTCCCGATAACTACCTACGATCGAACGATACTGGTGCGTATATACTCACTAACCACCGATGGTAGTATATACTATCATAACTACGGCTCCTCGGCGCGATTCCCGCCCGTCCGTGAGCCCCGCGGGAACCTGAGGCTTCTTTATCCACCACGAACACTCCGGTCGAGCCACAGATTCATTTTACGCATCTATATCAGGCAATCTCCCACGAACTTTAACGTGGGCTATTAACTGGAGTTGATTGCATTTGTGGAGAATGTGATGGGGTGGAGACATCTGCAAGCTAGCGCACTATGCAGCGTTTGGTCCGGGCGTGAAATGATGGAGCTTTTGCTCGAGTTTTTGGATGGCGGTGGGGTACCGGTTATCAGTTTGGTCACTTTTCAGCTTTGATCGTCTATTTTATTCTCAGCAAAATTAGAATATAATTTTTGTCTCCAACAGCCTTGTTTTGATTGGCTAAAATCCTTACTGAAAATCTCGGGATACCCAGTCTCAAATTGCCGATCCTAGGCCACAATGATCACCGTCCTGGTTCGGTTATTTACCTGCACACGGCGGTTATAATGCGCACGCATCTAGCCGTGCAACGCCTAATTATTTCCCCCACTCGACACCAAGCTATACCGTTACATCCGTAGGTAGTTATGCGCCGGCTACTTCACAGGGCCAATTTGACGAGGACCGCATACTTTATCAGGCCCGTCATGAGTGTCTGGCCACTTCACACGAGCCGCGGTCTCGGTATTTAAGTCGCAGCGGCACCGGCGCTAGCGGCTGATCATGACTACGATGTGGTGGCTTACCTTAGCTGGGTTAGTTCCACTGGGCAAAACCCTGCACCACACCCCAGTCGCCCGCCGGATCTTATCCATTCATGCCCGTTCATGCATCCGCAGTTCAGATTTAAAACCCTTAAGGTGAATTGCGACATATGTGGGGACGGAATCCGAGGCCCGACGCGATGTCCCGTTGGTCTGATGGCAGCCAAAAAATAAGCACAAACGCGCAATGTGCTGGCGCAGGATCAGGCTGGCCAATCAAGACGTTAGGGTTATTGTGTGGTAGGACTAAGCGGGACCAAATCTCCCCGCATACTAATATACTAATCGATAACTGCATACAGGTCTTACTAGCGCTAGACCATAACTCGTTGGGAGTCGAAAGCTGAGCGCTATCTATTGGATTATATTTGTTTATGCTGTTGGCGATCTTGCGAAGTGGAAACGAAATTTGACCATCCCATGCCACCCACAATAAACTCACCACTTCCCACCTTCCCACTCCCCTTCTCCCGACTCCTCGCACTGTTCTCGCAACATATCCTCGCCGTTGCTAGCCATATTACCACAGTCTGAAGTTATACGTATTATCCAGCTTTCACAACTTTCCATGGGTGGGACTCAAACAGGCAGAATACTACTACCGACAGCTAACACGGTTGGACTGTATAGCGTCTATAATTTCAGTCTTCTTACTTGTTAGCTCTGCGCAGGGCACACCGATCTCACCCAGACAACTCCATCGGAGAGACGAGAATTCGAACAACGCTATTGCTGTGTGCGAACTAGTAGTTACGATTATCGGGGTTCTGATTGCTGCCATTGGGGTTTTCGGGCGGAGACTTTGGAAGGGGAAACAAGTAGGGGCTCCTCATCGGCTGCTTCGTGGAAAGCTTACTAGTGTTACAGAATCAAGTTGGGACCACTAGCAGTCAGTTGCAGAATATCACACCTCAAGCTCTGCTGCAGACCGAATACGTACTTTCTAAAGACGCCAGCGAGGCCACCGACGAATATCCCGAGGCCATCGCAACAGCCATCTACGATGGAATGGTTTCCACCTCCGCCTACCCGCTTTACACTAATGATGGTATTCATTACCAAAGCTACGGACCCTCACAACCACTCCGTTCCCGTACGGCTCTCGATCTAGACCAAGTCGTCGTGCTGTGGTACAGCCTTCGGCTTCCTGATCGATTGCCGGCACTACATCTCTCAACTTCACAATTAGACTCACTGCACACGACGACGGGCGATCGCCAAGAGTATACACTCCCGTGAACTTCGGCGTGGCCTGTTGACCGGACAGCGGGCAGTTGATCATACCGGTGGAAAAAGATGGATAACCTGGCTGGGAAATATTTGCTGTCGTTTAATGCGATGTTCTTTCGTGTGTTACAACATTATAGTTCTTTTGCTCCTTTTCGTAACTTGAATATTGGATGACTGTGGCGTACAACCTCATTTTGTGCTTGTGTTTTCCTCAACTTCCCGCTATACTGCTCCTCTGTGCTGGATGCTGGTGGGTAATTTAACCTAGCGAGATCCGCATACAAAACGGTGAGGTCGACGCACCCGTACTACTAGCGCTAGAGGTAATGTAGAGTGGGTACAACGTCAGCAAGCCGCTATGAACTGTTGGTTAAATGTAGCATCTGCTCGGTGTCATGCGGCAGCGGGCGATGAGAAGATGCATAGATAATCTGTAGAACGTGAACTTCCCCCGAGTATACCAGATACGCTCGTTAAGTGGGGATTATCCGAGCTAGCGAATAAGATGTTCTCGTACGCCACAAAGTTGACCACATCAAACGGCGATAATTGAGAGGAAACCAAGCACGTAGGTGTACGTACAAAGCTTAGATGAACCGAAGCTTAGATACAGCTTTGACGTTGGGGATTAATATCTGTTTGCATAGGATCCATGAGGTCGGTAGTAGAGGCCGCGATGGGAGACCCACCATCTATTATGCTCTGCAGTAGAGAACGGATAAATATCATCAACGTGGATAACGACTTTAGAAGCCCCTACAAAATAACCCTAGTTATCAGTGCGCACAGGGCACACCTTATTCGCACCAACCCGCACCGACTTCCTGTATGGGACACACTCGTATCTATCCGAGTGCTATCTAATCTGATTCCATCTCATCAGCGACTTCTGGTATCTATTTACCTAAGTAGATGTTATGTACTTTTCTCACCTGCATATGCATGCATAAAAATAGGGTCCGCAATGCAGATTTGATCGAAAGTGGTTTTGTGTAAAAAAAAGAAATTATTCCCCTTATCTGTGTGGAAACACAGATACTAAAATATTAAGTTCACGCCGATCTGATACAGGAAATTAGCCGTTCCTCGGAATTGTGCACATCCCTGCAAGTAGCTTCCATAAGACGTTGGGTACCCAGGTTCCAATTTACCGGATATCATGGGATGGGAGTCCATCAACAAATGAACATAAACCCACCACAACTCACATCACCCTCTCTTTCCCCTCGACTCATCGCAACCTCTCACCAATATCCGCCCTTTCAGCCCAAACTCCGCCGTCGTCAACTATCGTTTATTTTGTACCTGTAACAGACTGTCTGGCTTTCGCCTTTGTCAGTTCCATGGGTATGATTCAATCAAGGACGGAATAGGGCCAGTCCACAGCTAACATAGTATTACCTGGTTTGGTAATTTTACAGCCATTTCAATAGCAGACTCGGATAGGGCATGATCTTCGACCCTAGTCGCATTGCCTTCCAGCCTAGTCGCATTGCCATCCAGCCTAGTCGCATTATCATGTATAATAAAACCACCACGTCCCACATTTGCTGTCTCTTTGGTTTGATCTCCTCTTAACCCACGCATCTGACTTATAATTGAAAAATCCGCTATCGTTACCTTCATTCCAGTCCACATCCTTACGTATTTACAGTCCAAGTCTTCGATTTCATGGGTGAGACTCAAAGAGAGGCAGACCAGTGCCAGTACTCAGCTCATACAACAGACCTTACTAGAGTGTCCAGCCTACACGGTTGCAGTCTTCTTACTATCTATCGTTGGCCATACACTAGCCACACCGATCTCGCCTCGGGAAACAACAGATTTTCAACTGAGAGACAACAATTCGAACTCGAATGAAGTTGTTAGTACGGGGGGACTAGTAGTTACGACCATTGGGGTGTTTGTAGCCGCCATTGGAGTATTTTTCGGGTGGAGGCAGTGGATGCATTGGAGAGTGAGGCACAAAGTACGGTTATTCTCCTCGGCCACTCCGTACAGTGCTTACGAGTATTACACACTCAGGACCAGACCACCGGCAGTCATTTGGAGAATACCTTACCGCATGATCTTCAGCCAACCGCATCCGTACATCCCAAGGCTACTGCCAAGGCCAATGGCGTTTCTTCCGCCGCCACCGAGCTCACAGACCGACTTCCCGAAACCACTGCCGCTCCTCTCGAAGCCATCGCCGGTCCTTCTCAGGCCACCACTGCAGTTTCCAAGACCACTACTGCCGTCACAGAGCCCACCAACGAAATCCCTCCGATGGTCATTGCTGACATCCCTCAGACAACCAGTGCATCCCTCTAGCTACCGTTCCATTTTCGTACATGTCGGAATCAGCTCATAGGGGTTCCTCGGTCATTTATGGTAGCTAATGTGGTTTATGTATGGTTTTTGTCCCTGCCAATTGTCAACCACTCCTTGGTATTTTAGGAAATGCTTGGGTAAGTAAGAGCATGCAGATTTTCGTATTGGGCTAGGGTTGTGGTTCTTTGTTAACTATCACCACATAAGCTACATGTATATAGATCAGGAGGGTTCAGGTCATTCAAAGAATTGTCGTTGTTGGCATCAGAGTACCTTGGTCACGTTTCTGCTGGAATCGCTCATTGGGACAATAGCTGAGTTATTGGAAGGTGCAGTGACACTTGACGAAGTAATGGCCTTCCATGGTGGTTGCGGAATAGCGCGGTTCTGCCAGCTTAAATCTTAATGTGGTTGCGTGATCGTGGAGGGCAGCGGAGGTACGCCGCATCAGCGTATTCGAAACGACAGAGTGTAGACATGTTCGTGATCCCTGAAGCTAAAAATTTTATTTTGAGCTAACCAAAAACCGTTGCCATGTAAGCCCACCAGGGAAGGAAAAAAGTCTTGGCGAAACAGAAACAGCGCGTTAATTCGACAACGATGATAGCAATTGAAAAACGGATGGCAGCAATCGATTCTAGACATCGAATTGACCCCAGAGCGAGCTTCTGAGCACCGGCGAGACCGCAGGAGGAGGGTGCGCACGAGAATCCACGCAGTTGAGTGGGTTCACGCGAAGTCTTGGCAAAATACACGACTGACCCGAAGCGCCGACACGTCGACAAACCAGCAAGTGACGACGAGGATTACCCAGGAAGAGGTGTGCTACACAGAAGTGATGACCGAAGCCAGAGAGAGTGAGAGGAGCGGCCTGGACATAGAAGAAGTGGCGGATGGGAGGTGCGACGCGCCTATGGATATGGCGATGGAGATGGCGACGGCGGTGACATCCATCGCCGCGGAGACTGCGGGCCCAACCATATTTGAGCCGATGGAGAGAAACGAGAACAGAAAACGGAGGAGGAGGAGCCGCATGCAAAGGACGATACGACAGCAGGCACAGGAGCTAATGCAGCTGGACCGAACAGTTGGACACCTAGGAATCCTGTGGGAAGTCCGGGCAGCCCACGATGAGGCACAGTGGCATGGAATGATGGCATTGATGCAAGACAGAGAGCAGAAATGGGACGCCCACCACGAGGATGACAATCTGTGGGGGGCGGGTATCACGAACATGATCGCAAAGGTCATGAAAGGTGTAGCACCAGGCCAGGAAGTGAGAGAGAAACCGAGAGAAAAGACTGCAAGGATGGATGGTGGGGGGCTAGAGTCATCGCAACATGCAGATACGACGTGAAAAGAGGGACCAGAGCGGCGCCAACAGCCACAGCAGCAACCGCAGCCCAAACTGCAGCTCAAACTGCAGCCTAAACCGCAGCCCACACCCAAACTAAAGTCAGCACCCACACCCGCCAGAAGGTGGGAAACCGTCCCACCCCGAGCCCAGCGGCAGAGCCCGGGTCCAGCCCCGACATACGGCTCGAGTATGGCAGATAGACAGCTGGTCTTGAGAAGGGATGAAAGCATCCCCCGACCCAATTAGATGGATGAGGAGATCGCGTCGGCAGTCAACAGAGCACTGTTCCAGCAGCAGGCCCCGGTACATGTTCGGATTATGAACGCAAGACGGAATGCCAGGGGCACAATAACCGCAATCACTCACCAAAACGCAACGGCAGACATGGCTCTCTTGTACCGAGATATCATTATGAAGGCAGCCAGGTCAGTCGATAAAGTAATCATCGATGTGGAGGGAAACGAGTCGTGGGAGAGACTGAAAATCCACACCGTCCCGCTAATGAGGTACATGGGCAAGGGCACCGAAGGACTACAGAAGATGAAGGAGGAGATCCAGGCAGAAAACAAAGGAGTGACGATCCCTGCTCAAGTGAGATGGCTATCGAACCCCCGCACCATCGAGGAGAGGGGGCAAAGAGGAGATATTAAAGCATCATCTGTGGTCTTCATGGTGAAGGGGAAGAAGGTAGCACAGAGACTGGTGAGCAAAGGAGTGACTGCTGCGGGAGTACGGTACAAGGTCCAACCGTACACAAACGCAGGCCCCGAGAGCCTCTGCAAGCTTTGCTGCGGGTGGGGCCATATTGAAAGCAAGCGCAACCACCAACCGAAGTGCGGCTACTGCGCTGGACCCCACCGATCGGACGAGCACAGGTGCAAAGTGGTCAGATGCGGGTCGAAGCAAGGAGCTGTAACGGCACGTACGCCAGCGTTCGGCCTTATAGGCATACGTATGGTAATTATGGTATACGGTTGCAAACGTGGACTCGAGTCATAGTAAAATAGGTGTATAGGTAAGATTATCGCTAGAGATCTAAGTCTCGTGGCGAGCTGACTATATAGAATGGCCGTTACCCGGACCTGGGTCACGTGCCGCCGTTACATTATCCCTCTCTTTAGG
>Ga0307515_10023080_pt1 | contig 10931 bp, 2 predicted proteins | sample 17_EM_MG_FD_194513 | JGI IMG/M metagenome (GOLD analysis project Ga0307515, IMG submission 194513) | Populus trichocarpa ectomycorrhiza microbial communities from riparian zone in the Pacific Northwest, United States - 17_EM | ecosystem: Host-associated > Plants > Roots > Unclassified | place...
ATATTTTATATTTTATATATATTTTATTAATATTAGTAAGCATAGGGGGCGGGGCGGCATTATAAAAAATTTTACTAATATCTTAAATTAGGTTTATACTAATTAAGCGATTTCGGTATTTAGCCGTATTTAGTTATATTTTACGGCTATATACTACACCGCTAATAACAATGCTGCAATTTACGGCTAAACGCCGCCTTAATAATAAAAGTGCTGTAAGCTGTAGCTTAATGCTCTCTTAGAAATAATAATACTAGAAATATTTTGGTTAACTAAGTTTATTATATACGCTACGCTACTACCTATAAGTTACTAGAAGATATATCCCTTAGCCCACATATACGCCACTATATAATTATAATAGGTTTCGCTATATGGCGGCTATATATAGTGTTCAGAACTATTTATAGTTATATTATACTTTTACAATTGTTACTAGTATTAGATAGTCTTGGTGTCTTCCTTCTTACCTTAGCCTACTTTTAAGCTTAAATTGGCCTTCTCCTTGTATACTAACTTGTGCAGTAATAATATAAATTTAGTTAACTTTAATATCCTCTACTTAATACTTAACTTCTAATTAGCTATAATAGTACTATAGTAAACGGGCTTAGTCTATCCTTGTTAATCTATTTAAGTAAATAGTTACTTTACCTCCGAGAGCTTATAGCTTAGCTTAACTATAATAGTGTAATTTATGCGCTATAGGTTAATAGACAGCCTAATTAATATAAAGGTGCAAAGTAGGATCTACTTAGAGTTATTAGTGTTAAAGGTTTACCTAGCCTCGGCCTTTTTAATATTAGATATACTAGCTGTATAGTAGAGCACCTTATCTTTACTATATTTTTTATATAGCCTATTAAACTAATAAGCTAGTATAAGAGGTAAGTAAGTGGTAATAATAATTTTATATGCTAAACTATCCGTTTGTTTTTTAATATAAACATAATTATAGATTTTTTTAGCTTAAAAGAACTTTACATTCTGTTAAAAATAGTGGTTAAGTATATTAGTGAACTCCTTACTAAGCGGGTTAGTAGTCTACTTAGCAATAATTAGGTCCTTAAGTGTGTAACTCTAAGTTTTTAGGCGTTTATTATTAGACTTATTAAACTTATTAGACTTAATTATAATAGGGGTATACTAGTCCTAGTATTGGATAACCTAGGCTATACTTACTGCCGTTTTCGCGTTAGTATATAACTTAGCTTAGGTAAGTTTTGGTATCTTAGGTTTAGTATTTAGATTACTGCTATCTTCCTCCTATATGGCCAGAAGTTCCTTATATTAGCGCCTCTACTCTATCCTTACTTAGTCCTCTATAGCTATAATTATAGCCGCCTTGGTATTATTAGGGTTGGCCTATAACGTAACTAATTTAAGATAACTGTTCTTTAGGATAAGCTTTTACTAGTTAAACTAGAGTGTTAACTCCCCTCTATATATCTAAAACGTTGGAATAACTGTGCGGAAAAATGCAGCTAGTTCGCCGAATTTCCTATCTACTATTGCTCTGGCTAGGTTAGTCTTTACATCCTTATAAAGACGGTTAAATTCCTTCTTCTTTAGCTAGATATTTTCTTCTTTAAGCTTAAGCAGTACTTTAAACTCCGTTCCCTTTAGCTTATTAGCTTCTTCCTACTCTAGCCTTTTTAATCCTGCCATAATAAACCGTATTAGTTATATTGGGTTTCTGTTATTAGGCGTGCTAAACGCACCCTATATAGTAGGGCTGCGATTATATATAATATAATACTCCTTAACTATATCCTTAATAAACGATATTAAGACTCTACTAATCGCGTCTAGGTGGCATTTATCCTAGAGGATATACCTAACCTATATTATACTCTTTAATTTCTAATACGTTTTAGGGGATTGGCTATTTAGGTGTTTCTATATATTGGTTTATATAGTAATAAACCCGCGTATTAGTTATGTGGTAATATAATTTCGCGTAGTAATTAGAAGAAATTAGGTTAAGTATCTTAGCGCTAATAGCTCTATTATATTAGGGGTAGGGCTATAATTATTTTTAAACCTAGCTTTACCCTATAGGTGTAATAGGAGAGCCTTGCCAACCAGATATATATTATTATCGTTCTCCTATTATTCCTTATTAGTCCACTTAAAAGCCTTATAGATTTACGGCTATTTATCCTTTTTTAGTTTATTAAATATCTTAACTTTATTGTAGCTAGGGGCGAGAATTATAATCTAGGGTGGGTTAGGGCGCTTTATAATTGCGCCGTTTTATAATATTATACTTACGTCCTTTAGGAATCCTAGTAGGCCCAGGGTTGGCGTAAGGATAACTAAGTAGCCTTGCTATGGGTCTATAGGGTATAGCTTTTTAGGGTTATCTTTGTAGTAGTATATAATCGGCTACTTTACTACCTATAGGTATTTTAAATCCGGTAAATGCATCTTAGGTAGGTAGCGGGTTATATCCCTAGCAGCTTAAGCTTCTTAAATGTCTATTACGTTCTAATAATAAAAGTAGTTTATTAGCTATTAAGTAATTATTTATATAGTCTTGCCCGCGCTAGGTTTGTCTATATAGATACTACCTTCTTTAATTATCCTCTCTTACTTAAATATCTAAGCTATATATACTACTTAGTATAGGCTAAATTTAAAGCCTAATATAAGGCCCTAATTAGGGAGTTTAATTAGGGCGGTTTTAGAGAGTGCTTTTAATAAGACGAGTAGGAAATACTCTAGAGTAAGTAGAAGATCCGCCTCCGTTACGTACGCTAGTATATTATTTAGGTTGTCCTTCCTAGCCTTATAGAGCTAGGCTAAAAAAGTTTACTAGTTAAGTTCTTCCTCTATATCTATGTTTTAGTTATTATTATTAACCAAATTCTTATCTTAGTTGCTATTATTAACTAAATCCTTATCTTTATCTCTACTCTCCGTGTCCTTAAAGTTAATATAATATAGGAACTAATTATTATATCCACCGGCATATTACGGCAATTTACTATCCTCTACGGTAATATCTTAAGGGATATTAATGGTTAGTAATGTAGTAGTAGGGTCGTTTATTATATTATTAGGCTGGTATATACCTTTAAGTTCGGTAATAGATTGCGGCGATTTGCTATTATCTACGGCAATTTCTCTAGTACCGCTATTACTTGCTAATGTAGGCTTATAGGTAGATGGGTTACGTCTTCCCTTTACTAATTACCTTCTGCGCACAACTAGCTTGTTATTGCTATTTTCTATAAGGGTGCCTACCGCTAATTCTACTTAAGGGCGTTTCCTACTTCTATTTGGGTTGGCCTTATAACTATTTAACTTCCTAGGCGCGGCTAGCTTACTTTTATTATCCTCTACTAGGGCACTTATTACTGATTTTAGTTAAGGCCACTTATTATATCTGCCCGATTTAGTCTTACTATTATTCGATTTCTTATATTTAAGAGGCTCGCCCTTATTATCTTTATTAGAGCTATATGCTACTAATCCTAAACAACTCTGCTTCTTACCTTCTTCTAATTTACTCTTACCGCTAGCCTTACGCGGCGTTAGGACTTACTAGCTATCTTTTACGCTGCGTCCGTTATATTTAGGCGCCTTAGATTTAATAGCTAGCGGTATATTATTAGTGGCAGCGACTTAGGAGTTTAAGCTAGGAGGTAAGAGTAATGCTATAAGTATAGCCTCCTTCGTGCTATTTTGTGCTATTTCGCTAAGAGCTATAATAAGTATACCCTTTAACCGTATTATAAGGTTTTTATATCTCTACGGCAATATATAGATATTCTTTTTAGGCGGACTGTTAATGTTAAGCTCTATATAGGCTTATAGTTTCTTCTATAGCTTACCTAGAGCTATATATAGGTTTCCGCTTATTAGATATAAGACTTAGACTACCCTAACTATTAACCTACCCATTAAGCCTATAGATTAGATTTTAATCTTAATATCTCCTATATTAATTATATTGCTTACTACTAGGGTTACTAGCTAAGGCAAAGGGATACCGTATAGTGGGGTTGTAGTAACGTCTATGGGCTATATCGCATATAGCAGCTAAGGTAGTATTATCTTATTTTATACTTTGGTCTTTAGGGGTAATATATATTTATATAGAGCATGCCCACTCTTAGAGGTACTTAGTACCCTCCTCGCGTAATTAGAATAAGCACTTTTTATAATTTTTAGGATTACCTGCAGTTTCCAATCCAGTAGAGTATTAGTAAATTACGGGAGTTACTTATAAAACTCCTTAATGTGCCCTTTTTTTATTATTATAGAGTTGCCGTAATATATTATATGCTTAGGCTTAACTTTAATCGCAATATCTTTAACCTTCTCTTTTAGTCTATTGTAGTTTTCGATGCTTATTCTAAAGCCTTAGGCAATATCCGTATCTTTAGTTAGCTTTAGGTTCGCCTTATACTACGTATTTAGCTTTGCCTATAGTTACGTTATTATTAAGTTACTTATTTGGTTAGGTATATGCAATATTATAGTATATATTAAGTAGAAGGTAACTATTAAAATAGGAGGGCTTTATACGGTAGCTGGCTAGCGCTATACTAGTATAACTCTAGTATTAGATATAGTTAGAGGTTAGTTATAGGAGAGATAAAAGGTAGGGTAAGTAAAGTTAATTAAGAAGAGGTAAAGAGGTAGATCTTATAATTGCCCGTATATGCCCATATAGAGGTAAAATTGGCTATAGTTTACTGCTACTAGTTAGGGTAAATGCGGCTAGACTTAGTACTGTATAGTTAAATAAGGGTATAATTATATAACTTATAGGGACTACCCTACCTAGCCTGTTTAGGGCTGGGTGGCGGTTTAGTACCACTAAACTCTTATAGTTTTTAATGCGAGCGATTTATTAAGTGCCTATAAAGGGGTGACTAGTTATTATAGTATAGTAGACTATAGGAGGTTATAGGCGTTACTATATTTCTTATTATTATATAGAGTTAGTATATATACACGCCGCTAAAGTTAAAGGGCTAGCCTATATCTATATATATGGGCTCTATCGCTATAAAGTGTTTGCTATATAATAGGTGGTATTTCTAATAGACGGTGACGTATTGCACTTATTATAGGTATTACTATATTTCTTATTATTATATAAAGTTAGTAGATATACGCGCCACTAGAGTTAGAGGGTTGGCCTACGTCTATATATACGGACTCTATTACTATAAAGTGCTTAGTATATAATAGGTAGTACTTCTAGTAAACGGCGACGTATTATACTTACTTTGTAATTACTAGTGTTATTATTATACTATATAGCACTTAAGGGCCTGCCGGATAAGTCTATCCGGAATAATAATTATTTAATATATAGGATTTACGTCTATATATAAACATCTAGTGCTTATTTAAACGCATATTTACCGTAAAAGGTAGTAGGAGGTTTTATATCTTATATTGTAAGTTTATATAATTAATAGCATTTTGCGGTATTTTGCGGTATTTTAGGGCATTTTAGGATAGTAGATATATTGTATATACTAGCATTTAGCCGCTTAGTAACGTTAACTTATCTTACTATTTATCTATTTAGTATTATATAAGAGGTTAGTATTCTACTATAGTATTTGTTATATTAAAGTCTCTTAAATTTAATATCTTTATTTTAGATCTATCTAGAACTATATATAGTTTTATAATATCCCGCTCCCTACCTAGTACTCTAGTAAGAGATTATTTAGTTAATAATGCCTTTTCTCTTACTAATTAAGGAAGGAAAAGACTTATACTTTCTAGCAGTGGTAGGCTGTGCTTATTAGTGACATTTTTGACGGATTATGGTGTTTAAGTTTCCGTTTACCTATAATGTAATTAGCCTACCTATAGTAAAGTACTTTTACTTTACTACTTACTTCTCTTTTTCTTTACCCTTTTATACGTCTATATACTCGCATTATAAACTATAAGAGCTTAATAGTACTAGACTATTGCCTGGCCTATATTAAGAGATAGGCTAGGTAGGGTAGTCCCTATAACTTATACTATACCGCGTCTTCCTCTATAGGTTAGTCTTATTACTATAGATTTACCCTTATACGCGTTTAACTTATAGAGTATATAACTATATACTTTACCGCTAAGGCCTTATTTATATAATTTTGTTAAGGCGCGCCTTATTTCCTTACCTTTACTAATTAACCTAACTCTACTAACTACCTACCCTTACTCCTACTTTATTAGCATCCACCTCTATAATTAATGCCTCTATAAATCTATCTAAGCTATAGAGCCTTATAATGTAGTAAGTTAGCTACCTTATCTTTGGCCTTAGCTATATAATAGAGGGTCTATATTTACTAATACGTTTATATAGACCACCACTTAATATAGCCTACTACTAAAATGGACCTACCTACTAATTATTTTATAACTTGTGACGTTAACTACGTCTGTAACCACAAAAAGTTCGCTAAGGGTGTTATAGTTTTTAAGATTGCCTTAACTGTGGCGATTATGGGCTTTGGTGTCTTGTAAGGTAATGGTAAGGGCCCTATACTTAATAAGCCTTTTCTTTTAGAGCTTAGCAGTCTATACCTCTTGGCTAATAACGCTCTAAAATGCTATCTCTATCTATTTACCGGCTATATACGCGCCGATTGTCCTCTTAAGAAAGCTTCTTAACTTTATTATAGCTGTGGTAAAGCCGGTTATCTTAAAGCTAACTACCTTAACCCTATATATAATAATTATAGGGAAGCCGGTTATCTTAAGAGTAACTGTTTTAGTATAATGTGTAACTAATATAGTGCTATAGGCTATAGAAAGCAAGACTGTTCCTAGCTATTAGGTAAGAAAAAGCGGACTTGCCTAAACTATAGCTCCCTAGACTATTAAACTGTCTTCTATAGTTAGGTATATAAGAACTGCGGAGTTATAGGGTATAATATTAATAATTATATAAGTAGACCTACTTTGATTTGGGTAATAGACGCCGTAACCGCTCTAGGTAAGGTAGATATACTAAGTATTACCGCTTTAAGTGTAGCTACTACCTCTCCGTTGCCTAAACCTTTTAATATAGCCGGCTTTTATCTAGTGGCGGATGGCCTAGTAGATAATCTAAATACCTATATAGAGGATAGCGATTTTATAATGGCTAAACCTTTAAATATACTCCAGCTTCTAAACAATAACTACCTTATAGTTTAGTTTGTTATACAAATTATTAAAGAGCATATTATAGTATATAGTATTATATTTTAGGTATCTTATAAAACTGGTAGAATGCCTACTTATTATTTATATAAGATAGCGTCTATCTAATTTACGGATGCTAATATTGCCGGCAATGTTAAGGTTAACACTATTAATGCTGCTTCTTTAGTTACTTAACAACTATTATGTCTAACTACGCTTAAGTATCTTACTCGCATTCTCCCGTAAGATGCTATAACCCTATAACTTTACTATATTAGGTTTATTATCGCCTCTAATAAACTCGCACTAGGTACGCGTATATTACTTAGTAAATACTTCTTTGTTAACGGGGACTTTAGCCTATTTATACCGCAAATCTATAAAGCTTAGGATATGCTATTAAATAGTTCTGTGGTTGTTATCCACTTCTTTATACTAGGCACTAAATAGCTTAATAGTTATATCGCGAGCCTAAACGCGAGCCTATAATAGCAGAGCGTTAATAATCCTTTAGGTTGCTAGTAGAAGAATTATAATATAAATATCTAGCTTAGTATATAGCTCTTAGTAGAGGACTGACTATCGTATAAAATCCCTATAAGGTATTAGTTTAATAGCGTTCTTAAGTATTTTATAGTCTAGTTCTATACCGCAGTTATAAGCCTTAAGGCCGTTAATTAGAACCCCTAGGTACCCACTATTATTAATTTTATTACCTTCTTAGGTGGTATAGACTAAGTCTACTACGCTACTATCTAAATAGTTAATGGTCTTACCCTTTACACTAACTCTATTATTAATATCTTATTCCTAGGTAAAGATGCAGATAGCTAGGCCAGCTAGAAAGGAGTTATTGTTAATACTACTCCCTTTAGCTCCGGCTATAACTACTATGCTTTTATTTTTTAACTATAGGTGGGTTATAAGTTTATACTAAACCCTGTATTCGCTCTAGAGCATATCCTAAGTAGTAATAACTTTATAATAGTTGGTAACCTAAGTAAGGCCCTGATTATAGTATAGGGTATTAAATATCTCGTAACTGAGCGTATCCTTAAGGTTAGAATCTCCTAAGAGATTAACACTCTACGCTACCTATAGTAAGGAGGCGATAGTTTCTATATTAAGCGCCAAATTGCGCTATCTAATAACTTTATAGATCTCCCGCGTATTAATTACTTTGACTATAATATTGCTAAATATAGGAAGAACTCGGTTAATAATACCCTTAAGGCCGTCTTACCGCTACTTAACGAAGAGTAAATAGGTACCTATACTGTGCTTAAATATATAATAGGCGGTATTTTGCTAATATAAGGCCCTAGTGGTGTTGGGAAATTAACCTTCTTAACTATCTTAGTACAATACTAGTATTAACTTGGGTTGCCCTAGTAGGATCCTACTAGAATCTGGGTCCTATTACCGCTTAATTACTAACTAAATATGCTAGCTAAGACGATTAATAATGCGCTTATAGAGGACTATAAGGCACTGATTACGTAAGGCTGTCCTGCTAAATTTCCTATTATCCTTCGCCGCTATATACGCTTAACGGAAACTAAGGTCTATAAGTAGAATGCCGTTATACAGCGAATAGCGGCAGGCATTAATACTCGTCCTAAGTATTTTAAGGAATAGGATAACTATGCTATAATTGATAAGGACGCGTCTATGCTAAATATAGTATTCCTGCTCTACCGTACGTTTAAGGCTAGTAATGCCACTAGCTTTAATAAGCGGTTATAGGTTATAGATTTATTTAAAGGTTAGTAGTTATTATACCTTATAGGTATCCTAGATAGCGATGGAAACCTATATCCTATTATAGACCCTAATATAACTAAATACGCCGAATTCCGCTAATACTTGCACTAATTTGCGTTTGGTAATAATATAACATAAAATAATAAGATAGGATTAATACTTGCGGTTAATATAGTTATTATAAACCTAGCTAAGAAGGCTAATATTATTCTTATAACACCTAATATAGTCTCGCAGACTTGTATATATTCTATTAGCGCTATATATATAGTTTTCTATAATAAGGCTAGGAAGGTGTTTAAGCTAGGTAGTCTTACTAGGTTTACCTAGAGTAGACTATATTTAATTTAGGGAGGTCTATAGATTTAGGCTAGCGACCCTATGCCTTAGGTTCTCCTTAGTAATATATACTAACTAAAACTAATCCTCGGTCCCGATTTCGATAATCCGTTCTACTATTAGAAATTTATCTCCCTCTATACGCGTCTCCTTACGGCTAGTATAGATATAGTATAGTTCTTACTGCAACATTAATTTACTAAAGACATTACATGTCTTATAAATGCTGTCCTACCGTATAGCTAGCTTTAAATAAGCCTAATAGTTAAGGACTAAGAGTAGTTAAAGCTAGCGGCGAGCTTTTTTAAGGATGTGCTACGCTGCGACCACCCTATCGCCTTCCTTGCCATTAATAGTACTATATAGGTAAATAAGCTTAGCCAATTAACGTATAACCTAGTCTACGCTTAACGCGTATTCTAGGTAGCTATAGCACTAATAGACTTTGGATTTAAGCTATTAGAGGTTAGCCTTACCGTTTTATATATAGCCTAACTTACCGTTTACTTTGCAGCGCTATATACACTTAAAGAATAGTGCTATGCCTAGTAAGATGGTAGCAAGTAGCGGGAATTTGCGCTAGTAGTTAGCGAGATTAAGGTCTTCACCGTTAACGGCATCTAAGGCGGCTAGGTAGAGTTATTAGTATATAATATAACAGTTGCTAGTCTACTAAAATTTGTCTAGGATATAGTAAGGAACCTTTTTATAATTACTAGACTATAAGCGGGCCTTATTATTATTAGTAGTCCCTAGGTAGTCTATAATTATTATACTAGTAATAAGACCTTCACAAATACCGTGTATTATAAAATTAAAAAGTAGTATAAGGATAATAAGGTATTTATTAACCTTAAGAATCCTAAGCAAAAAGAGCACTTTTAATAACTTATCGCCCTGTTTAACGTTAACGAAACTATATAGTAGGTCTACTGCTAGCGTATAGCCGATTATACGCCTATTTTATATAGTATAGATATTAACTTTAATATTACTATCCCTGACTTCACGGGTGTAGTAAATATTAGTAGTATTAGTAATTATACTAAAGCGTGGAATAAGGCTAATAGAGAGGGCGCTAATAATAACGGCTAGGGCGGTGCTAGTAATAATAACGAGAATAACAATAATAGAGAGGATGTTGGTGGCGTTAGAATATAAGGAGGGTAATAAGGATGGATGTTATAGACTTTACTAGCAGCAAGACCCTTAAATAGGGACATTAGATAGAAGTTAAGAGCGGTAGTAGCTATAGGCCTTTAACATTTATAATTTTGCTATAGCACTAGGTAAAATACGGTATATTATAATATTATGTGTTATAGCTAAATAAGATCTCCAAAACAGATAAGCGTATTATGGTGAAGATAGCCTAATTTATAAAGCCTAGTAATCCTAATTTCTATCCCTTTTAGGCTAGTAGTTAATTAATACTAATCCATAATCCAGATTTTAAGGGGTCGTTTAGTTATAATCTATTACTTTTAAATCTAAACTAAAAGTCTGGCAGAAAGAACGCGTTCCTTCCTAATTTAATACGCGTCTATAGCTCTACGGGTTATACGGACATATATAATCTAAAGCCTTTAGATTTAAACTAACGCTAAGACCTTAGTTTAGATTCTGTATATAGTAAAGTTGCCAACTTTTTAGTAACTTTTAGCGTGTTT
>Ga0307515_10023082_pt1 | contig 10928 bp, 15 predicted proteins | sample 17_EM_MG_FD_194513 | JGI IMG/M metagenome (GOLD analysis project Ga0307515, IMG submission 194513) | Populus trichocarpa ectomycorrhiza microbial communities from riparian zone in the Pacific Northwest, United States - 17_EM | ecosystem: Host-associated > Plants > Roots > Unclassified | place...
ACTTTTCCTCCTGTTATGTGATCGGCAGAAGTGGTACAGGGAAGACTACAACAATGCTGTTCAAAATGTTGGGTATACAACGCATCTGGGAAAGATATCCTGACATGGGGCCAAAGCCCCGCCAAGTTTTCGTTACACAATCTCGGGTCCTGGCTGCGAAGGTCGAAGAAGAGTTTAAGGAACGAATGTTGTCCCTCAAAGCGGATTCCCGCAAGAAGCTACGCATGATGCAAAAGGACGTTGAACAGGAGATAGAGTATGTGGATCCAGATGACAACAAGCGATGGAGGTCGGACTTGCCAGAGAGGTTCAGTGAACTACTGGATGATCATTTCCCATTGTTCATCACCTATGACCGGGTACGAGCATCCACATCCTCAAAGTATCTGATCTCACCACTCTGTGAACAGCTCTGCACAATGCTCCAGAACGACATCATGCAAGGCAACCATAACGACAACTTTATTCTCCCCAAAGTGCACGCCCCTGAAGACGAGGCAACATCTCCCGCAACTCCAACTTCACCTCCGATGTCTAGATTGCGTGCAGGATTTGGGAGTATGTCATCGTCTGATTACATGCAACTGTCCCGGAGAAACTTTGTTTCGTATGGCGTGTTTTTGACATCTTACTGGAATCACCTCCCGCAGACCCTTACCCGAGCCTTAGGTAAGAAGCGAGGCCAAATGCATGACCTGTTGTGACAACTGGTATCCTAGACCCTGCCTTGGTGTTTGGGGAATTTCTAGGAGTGATCAAGGGGTCAGAAGATACAATCGGGACGAAACACGGATACCTTGATCAGAAGGTTTATAAGTTGCTCAGTGTTCGAAGCAAAGCAACCTTCTCCCATAAGCGGGATGAAATCTATGGTCTGTTCATGGCATACACGAAGCTGAAAGGTCGACGAGGAGACTATGACGCAGCAGACCGGTGATATTTCTTCCCCCCCGGATCAGCTCCCAATTTGCTGAATCCGCTTCCAGTACGCACTACATACTGGAAAAACTCCGTGAAATTGGCCTGGCTGGTCGGAAGGTGGACTTCCTGTAGGATTCTGCAAGGGTTTACCTTTCCTCCGTAAAGCTAACTTCATCCTAGATACGTAGATGAGGTCCAGGACAACCTCCTTATTGACACACTCCGTATGTGTCAAATCTTTGCTTAGGCTATCACCTTCCTGATGATTCCAGTTCTCCGGACAATCTGCGTCAATCACCATGGACTGTTCTGGGCTGGCGACACTGCACAAGTATGGGCAATGATCATGTGTGGATACCGACTAATGGTTCTCTAGACAATTTCTGTCGGCAGCTCGTTCCAGTTTCGTGATCTGAAAGCATTTCAACACCGCATTGAGGTGGAACTTTTGATGATTTTGAGTTGTGCCGAGACTGACGGTCTATCTAGGAACAATTTTCCTTCGACTTGGGTATAGTCCCCGCAAAACCAAAAACCTTCCAACTCGTCCTGAACTACCGTTCTCACGGTGGTATTGTGGATTGTGCGCGTTCCGTTGTCGAACTCCTAACGTGTTATTGGCCGTATTCGATTGATGTTTTGCAACCTGAAGAAGCGATCACCAGCGGGATCCACTGGCCAATCTTCTTCGCTGGTCAGGAAAATGTGCGTTTACTGTTGTAAATGGGTATCAGGGCCTAAATTTCGTGAACAGGTTGATTTGGAGAAATCATTTTTTAGGAATGGCCAAGGGGGAGCCATTGAATTCGGGGCGGACCAATGTATGGCACTTTGTTTATGACATCTATTCTGTGCCAACCCCTCCCACCCAGGCATACTTGTGCGCAACGATACTGCGAAGGAAAAGTTGCGGCAAAGGGTTGGAAACAATCTCGTCATGTCGGTTATTGCGTTCCTGCGTCACCTATTTACCTGATTCATCACCGTAGGACACTGTACGAAAGCAAGGGCCTTGAATTCAATGATGTCGGTCTCACTTTTCTTCGCGTTTACTTTATGACCGACAAAATCTAGGTCCTGCTGTACAACTTTTTCAGGGATTCTACAGCGACCCCGAACCAATGGCGTTTGGTGCTCAACGGGATTTCCAACGGAGGCCATCCAACTTTTGATGAAACACGTCACGCGAGTGTTTGTATGGAGGTATGTTGCTGCCAGAGTCTTTATCTTCATCCCCGTTCATGCCGTATGGATTGGTAGTTGAAATTCTTGTACGTTGCAATCACCCGTGCTCGGAACAACCTTTGGATTGTGGACAACTCCCAGTCAGCCGAGCCAATGAAGGTATCTGAGAACCTTGCGATCCCGAAAAAAATCTCACTCTGTGTGCAGGTGTACTGGAGCAGCAAGGGCCAGATCGAGATCCGGTCGTCTACTGCAGAGATACCACATCTGGCGGTCCAATCTAGTGACGAAGAATGGTTGAAGAGAGGGAGAACGTCAGTACTAGGATTTGGTATTACATTATCCCGATGACCCTTTCCACAGGATGTTCCTCAACCAGCGCTATGAGCAAGCCTCAGTCGCATTTTCGAGGGCTAAGCAGAACCGAGTGGTCAAGATTTGTGATGCATACTTCTTACGGGAAAAGGCTCGGTTGATATCCACTACCACTGGTGAAACCAGGATCCAGGCCTTTGTTACCGCAGCCAAAGATTTCATCGCCTGTGCGCGGGATTCCATGTCACAGGTCAACGAGCGTTTGGCCTACTACGGCGCTGCCGGGGAATGTTATTTCGAAGCCCGCGATCTGAAAAACGCGGGAGATAACTACTGCACTGCCGAACAGTATTTAGCAGCTGCTTGCGCCTACCGGGAAGGAGAACACTTCGACAAGATGGTAGAGGTGATCAATCGACACAGGAGCGACATAGATGACGGCGTCGTTAAACGCTTAGAAACGGATGCTAAAGTGTACTATTTTAAGGTATATTTTAACAGTCGTCGCACCACTAAATCTCTGATCCTCATTGACTCAGTGTCTAAACATGGAGTGAGCACCTCAGTCCGGTTAATTGGGGTACACTTTCCTGAGGCCTGAACAGGGCGGCTTTAAAATTCTTCCGTTCCAAGAAGGATGCGCTAGTGTTCTTGGAGAAACGTCCCGATCTGTACAACGCGCGTGTCGAGCTGCTGATAGGCTTTGGTAGGATTCTAGAAGCCGCAGGGATTTACGCCGAGAATGGCAATATGCTGAAGGCGGTTAAGATCCTGAGTGTCCCCGATACCTACTGCGTCGACCATGCGCGACCAATGATCGATTACCTTTTGACCGGGCTCCGGCAAAGTTTGACTCTTGGGGTAGTTCCGGCATCTAGCCCCACCGCCTCAAAACTACTGGTACTCGCAGATCGGCTGGACAAAAGCATCATGACGGAACCGGAAATCGATGAGGTAAATCCTTTCCATCCATTCAACCGACGGGTCTCACATCCTAGGACCTTCAGCTCGCGATGTTCAAAGCGATCCAACGTACTAACCGTGCAAGTCTCCGCGCGCTCGCCGAAACTTTCTTCGAGACGAGGAATGACCCCGCCGCTCTGTTGTGCCTGGATCATTACTTCTCGTCCCCTTCCAGGATGCGGAATATCTCGCTTGACAAGGTTGAAGCGACGCTCTACCTTTACCTTGACTACGTTCACCTGCTGAAAAATCTTCGGCGCGACAATTCGTTGGCTTCAGGCTCACCCCGCCAGAGATTATTTGGGTTTCAAGTACTGGGGTACAACCGTTACTTAGTGCCAGAACAATCTTCTTTACACAAGATACTCGCCAACCAAACTGGCTCGAAAGAAGAGAGCATGGACGGGCATAGATGTAGCCACGATGAGCTCAGTCGGAGTATCAACCACTTCATCTCAAATCGGACCTTCAAGCGCACAAAAATCCAGGATGACAACTTCCGCGACGTTCATAAATTCTCGCCTTGCCCACAGTCACTTGTCCAGAAGGAATGCAACCCCCCGGAGGGAACGGAGCCATGCACCTTCCAGCACGTCCAGCCGGGGGAACTTACAGCCGATTGGTATCACGCTCGACTCCGCCTGATACTTTTGCAATTTCGAATTCTAGATTCGGCTTGCTACGACGATTTGGACGTGAAAAAGTACGTTCCTGTTTACTCTGTGAGAAACGCGCGTGGATACTCATTAGAAGTGAAGCTACTGGCTTGGGGTATTGTACTCAACGCTTCATCCGCCTTCTCAGATGCTCGGATCGTTGGCAAATGTCGATATTGAAAACGTACCCGGTGGAACTGGTGGTTTGAAGGTCGTGCGAGAATGGATTCAATACGTCTGTTGTGACCCAAAGTATAACGACGTCCCGGAGCCTACGGACCGCTTCAAGCATTGGTTCATGGTCGCATGCACACTGGCCTTCGACCTCGATAGAGACAATGCCTGGGAATATGTTCCTTATACGCAGATGTGCAGGAAGACGTTGTGGCCGCGATCTTTGTCTCGTGAGAAGGTGGATCCGAACGAACAGGAGTTCGTTGCGTTTGTAACCGCGGAATCGTACGATTTGCTAGTTTTTGGTTCATTGTATCTACGGTGCGTACGGCGGGATACGTGAATACGCGTATGTTTCTTCTGATTTCTCCTCTCAGTGAAGTTCTTCGTAGCTCGCCAGTGCGTGTCGACCTAATCGTATTGTGCGATCTCGTAGAAAGGCTCTCCGGCCTGTTCATCATGGCCAGGAGGGTCGGCTTCGAAGGTGTACTGCACGATGTCACCATGCCTCGAAGTTGGTTCATCAATCTCATCCTCCCGGGTACGGACTTGGAAAGGGATACTTCGACCTTCTCAATGTTCACGTCAACGATCATCGAGCTTATGCAGCGGATCGACGCGCAAGTTCGGCGGCACCTTACTTCCCCTTCTGAAACTTGGGGACGGTTCATCGCGGATGGTAGCCATGTGACCAGCCTCACGGGGCCGCTCTATATTGCTCGAATGTGAGTTGATCCAAGCTCAAGTGTCAAAGCCTATTGCTGACGGTTTGAATGTCAGCTGCCTGTGCCTGTGCCTGAGTCAGTCACGTCACCCTACTTTCGTCGGGCTGGAGTTTAACCTTTCGTAGTGGGATACAATACAGACGATGAAGACCTCAAGGAGAAGACCCTGGCCAGCATCCAGTCACTACACAAAGGAGACGAAAAATTCACACCAGGGATCTATCAACGGTAGGCATCGTTCGTTGGCGAAAATATTGTTACTGAGACCCAACAGTTACGCCGATGCCAAGGACTGGGATGATCTTGTTCATGCGTTCACTGAGTCGCTGAATCACTCACCTCTCGATGAGATGATCCTCTTAGTACACGTCGATACTCCCAGTCCATCCAAGCGGCAGCAGAAGTGCGTCCGTCGAGTATCTTATGACGAACTGGACGAGGTACCCGAGCTGCTCCGCTCTGTGGCCCCGAGAGTTCTGAGGAGCGGTACTACCTCCGTCGGCAAGCAGCGGACGCCTGCTGAGGTGGGAACAGGAGTAAAACCCGATGGCGATCGAGACCGACAAGCACGGCAGAAACGCGTCGAAACGCGACAGTAGAGGGTTGACGACGGGATGGAAGGGGGAGGGGGTTGCGCCCGGCGAGGAAACATGAACAAGGACTTGGCGAAACCCAGGTCGGTGCAGCCGAAACGGCACGGGGAAGGGCTCTGTGAGAGGTTCCCCAAGTTTCTGATGTTAAAATACGTACTACACATTTCACGCTTCTTCGCTTTTCATCTCTTATGCTAGTTTGCTCCGAGTCCCACCATGTTTCCTCCCTTATGTTTCGGATGATCTCGTATGCGTAGTCGCTCTTTCCCTGCTGAGGATCATAGTTTCCAACATCTAACTAGTCGTGTAGGGTAGCCAGTTCCATTGGAGGAGTATCCCAACACTCCAGCCCCCGCGTGTACACTGATTCTGACAGTGATTCGATTGTTGGGAATAGGTGACCATCCGTAGAGTTGAAAAATGTGTGCACGAATATCCGCGAACTTATAAGGGAACTACCGGGACCCCGCCTGTCGTGTCGGGTCGCGGATATTGTCTTCAAACCGCTCATCTAGAATCAGGGTCATATGGCCCGAAAACAGGGCATTAACGGTCGTTGCCGGGAACTAGGACTGAAACCCCACATACCCCAACTTCACGTACGTAGTGCTGATGTCGTTGCTATGCTAACGAACTTTCCATGCCGCCGACCTACATTATCTGCCGGAGAGCCTCAGGTATCGACCAACAAACATTAGCTACTGGCACGGGCCACCGAGATATTTCCACCCCCACGGACAACCACTTTAGTAATGGGCGTGTATGGCTCAAGGCCGCTCAATATTTTCAAATTGGGAAGCTTCCCCCCGCGCCCTAGATATCACGCTATTGACACAATCTCTGGTTGATGCCATGGTATCAAGCAACATGATCGTCGGCTCAGGGCTGTTTGGGTGACAGGTTAGCGGTTTGTGGCGTCAAGAAATTCAAAATTGTGGATGGAGTTCCCGCCTTCCCAGACCCGGAGCCTCCTGGAGGTACCTCCTTCCACCACAGATCCGTTTATCTGCGTAGCGACGTTGGAAAACCGGTCGGAGGCGGCTCGACTGAGGCGTACTCAAATACACAATCGACTAGACGTGGCCACGATGCCCAAGAACCAATGCCGCATTGAGCAGTGAGATAATTCTCCAGCCTGCCACTGCGGTCTTACACTCCACAATACCCGAAATCTTGTCCCTCTTTTTTTCCTTACGACCGACAGGCGGTTTTCGTGAACGATAAGCAACGCATAGAATCCGTGTCGGGTCAACCGTAGACGACACCGCTCCCGCACAACCATTTTCAGCCCACGCCGAGATATCGCTGAGTGTCCTGGCGTTAGTTATATGAGCGCTGAGCGCCGTTGGATCACAAAGGGGGGTGCTTCGGGAGCGACTATAAGTACTAGCTATGAGACCACCAGCTCACCAGTCGTCGCACCTCCACCCTCTCGCAAAACTGGGAAAGGTCCCTCGTTAAATCCTAGATCATGACATCCTCTCAGGAGATTGACTCGATTATTTTGGTTGGGAAGACTTTGTGAGCTTCTCCCCTTTCGTTTTTCCCGGTCGGCAGACTTATTTTCCCCCGCATCCAGAATGCAAAATAAGGCACGTGACAGTGAGGGTGTGTGGCTGAAGTGTATAGCTGACGGAGCACTGGGACCGTCCAGCGCATCCTTGTTGGTACCATTACTCTCTGGATCTATGATTACTTCCTCACGTTGGCAGACGAAGTGAGGTTTCCTTCGCTCGGGTGGCGGTCCTTGTTTGATGTCCCAAACGCAGATAAGATACGGTTGGTCTAGAAGGGGCTCGGTGGGTGCGTCATTCACTCGAGCTTCGAACTTCGGTAGGATCATCCTGAACGTACTCCAGTTTTCGTCTTGTTCATCTTGGTACCACCGGCCACCATTCCCCCGTAACGGCGGGTCCTGTACTGAAGGAAATAAAGAACAGGTACTGGCCACTGTGGTACATGCTATGGCTATCCATAGGTTGGTGTCCATTCCGGTCGTCCCGCTATCCCCCCGTGACCCTGTCTTAACTCCCCAACAGCGTCTTGGAGCCCCGGATTTACACATGCGGTGGGTAATGCCATCCACAACTTGTGGCAGCTCAGGACGTCGCTGACATCCCTACTCATTAGATGTACGCTCCCCAACTTTTGCGCTTTTACTCACCAACGCCGACGACCCACACACTGACCTGACAGGTGTGACAAAACTGTATGGCTCTTTGTGCTCCACGGCACGTTCTCCACCTTGTTCTCTCAAGCGGTGATCACACTGAGGTTCGTTACAGCTTCGAGTTTATTTCGCATGGATCCGCTCATCTCGTACCTAGGGTATATGCCATCACGAGGAACAATCGGTGGATCGTCTCCTACCTTTTTTTCTGGAGTCTGGCACAGTTTGCCTCCGGGGTTTACCTTATGTTCTATTTTGGATCACGGCCTTGTACGTCCGACTTCTCGCCTGTCTTTGAAGGGAACGTCCGGTGCGAACCCCAACTCCAAAAGCGCTAGCACTCCCGGACCTTCCTTTCGATGAGTACCAGTTCTGTATATTCAAGCGATGGCGGCCCTCCAAAATTATCACTAGCATGCTCGCGGTAGTGTATGGTACGTCCTTCTCCGTCGTTCAGTAGGCAAATTACAACGGCCAACACGTTCGTTGCAGACGTCTCGGTCTTCCTCATTGTCGTATATTCGGCGAGAGATCGAAGTCGTATGCGTATCCACGGTGTGCAGAGCCTTCTCGACACAGTTGTCGAAGACGCCACGGCATATTTCTTGTCGATCTTTACCGGTCACATTCTCGTGATTCTGTTTGAATTTTTTGCCCCGGTGAGTGTCCGCCTCAGGTCAACCTTTGTTCCTCCGCTCATTGCAAGAGTTGAACATAGGAAACGATTCGAGACCTTCCCCCGCTGTAAGTCGTCATCTCGAACATCACAATAAGGACGAACTTGACGGAACGTTACCTTGATACTACCTATAGCGCGACCACCCTGTGAGCCTTGCACATGATTGCATCAAACTTCATGTCCTCCTAACACTACCCTGGGATAGCCTCTTGTCGAGCATGACCACGCGCCTGATATTATCTCTCAAGAAGGCCTCGATCTCTCCGGACTCTGTATGGAGTATTGCTGGTACCGGTCGACTGGGAACTCTGATATTTGCCCACCACGCGGTCGGTGGAACGGAGTGTGTCGGAGGTGACGTGGCTCTGACCAATCTTTCACTGAAAGGAGTAGGTGGTTTGTCTCGGAGTGATGACCAGAACATTTAAAGTCACTGCGATACCGACAGCCTGTATGTATTACTTGCTGCGCTCTTGTAGTTTTCAGGTAGACTCCTGTGGCGTGGGCTCGGCCCTTCCAAACCCGGTGTACTCGCATTTTCCGCGTAGTTCTCGTCCCTTAGAGCCACTCCTTTATTTGCAGCTTCGGTATCATTATAGTGAGTGGAAATGGGTTTCTGACACAAAGAGTGGGACTGGAAGAAGACCAGCGTCGCCTCACAGCCACCGGGCTCACGCGGACTCCACATCTCATACTGAACACCCCACAATTGGTTCACGATTCCTCATCTTCACATGGTGAATGTGGGGATCTTGACGTCGTTAGATTTCGGTACTGGCTGTTCGTCTGAGAGCACGTTGGGAGGAAATGGGTCACGTAAGGTCAATGTCGCTGCCAAGCTTGACCCGTTCTGATCCCGAGGTATCAATTGTTCGTACAATATGGGTAAGCGGACGTAGGTCGAACCCATCGATACAGTTTCAAGACGATTTGGCTTTGTGAGTCGAACGTAGCGATCCGGCAATTGCGTGGTAGGAGTCCCACATGAGCCAGAGTGGAACAAAGACCCAGATAATATTCATGAACTGGAGGAGAGGGAACGTTTCAATGGGTTAAATCCGTGGGACAGACGTAGTACGCACGACGAGGTATATCCAGAAACTCCAGGCGTTGGAGGTGTCAAAGTTGGGACTTCCGGTAAGCCATTCAGGACAGAAAGTCATCCACCTACGCAACCGTCGGCATTACGCGCGTTTTCAAGGTAGAAGGGTTAAGAGAGGACCTCACCCTCCATAGAGTTCGGCGGTGGACAGGACGATGATCCAGTAGTGCCTCGCAGGGTCGTTCTTGATGAGTTGGCTGATGATGTAGCAACATAACGGTCCGGCGCCGAGGACGGTAAGGATTTCGAGGGAGACTACGGTCGGATCGGCTGTGCCCCAACGGAAATCGACGTTTGCGTATTCTTTCCCTGTCGGCGAATGACCAGTGGTGAATCCCTTTCGCGTTCCTTCACAGGGAAAGATACGCACACATCTCAGCTAGAGGGCCTTTACTTCCGTTCACGGTCCTGCCAAATGTTGAGAGGTATAACCATGACCCTTCGTACGTGAAATGAATCATCGCGTCGAACGCCTAAGACGAAACCACATCAACGGTTCTATCCTCCGTAATATTGCGCAGACGTTTGGTGGTTCAGGGTTTGAGTCGCTCACCAGCCATAGGAACGTGATTCTGTCCGTCCTGGAGGCTGTTTTGGGGAGGAGCTTCACGAGACCGACGTACGCGAAAGCGAGAACGCCGAAAATGCCTGCGATGGAAAAGGCTGAGGTTGCAGTGAATACCGCGGTCGTATTTGTGTCGGCCATGACGATGTTTTCGACGTGGCTGTTTGAAAAGGTAGCCCTCTTCAGCGTAGAGGGTAGATGTGTGCGGTCGGATCACCGGAGTTTGGTTGGTTGGGCCCCGCTTTGTCCGCTCACTGCTTATTAGATCATCCACACTCATTCATCTTGACCCCCTTGCCAAAACTGACGGGCATGCTCTTACTTGGGATCGAATTATAAATTAAAGTCAAGGTATGCTCTCAGATTTTCCAACCGGGGCATCCAACCTAAAATGCACCTCGGTTTCTTCAAGGTATGGACGTGATGTCGGACCCCGAGTCGTCTCTCAACCCTCCAGCCTCCGTCGCTGCTAAGCTCCAGATCACAGAGGGGACATTCGTCCTCACATACGACAAGTTGGACTCGGAGGCCATTATACGGTCGGTACAGGATGACACGGCTGGCGCGATCGCCGCGTTCATTGGAACAACACGAAATTCATTTCAAGGTGCGTCACCGACAACTCTTCCGTTCACCCCGCGTTTCCCACGTATTTTGTGTCCCAGGTCAGGTCGTGACGCGATTGGAATACCAAGCGTACAGCAAAATGGCGGTAAAGACGATGTCGGATATATTTTCATCTGCTCACGCGAACGCGACTCGGTCTGAGCACGCCGTGCTGTCCGGCCCTCCGGTTTCCCCGCTGCTACATTGCGTAGTGCACCATCGATTGGGAGTCGTGCCCGTCGGAGAAGCGTCGATCGTGATAGCGGTCTCTTCA
>Ga0307515_10023083_pt1 | contig 10928 bp, 12 predicted proteins | sample 17_EM_MG_FD_194513 | JGI IMG/M metagenome (GOLD analysis project Ga0307515, IMG submission 194513) | Populus trichocarpa ectomycorrhiza microbial communities from riparian zone in the Pacific Northwest, United States - 17_EM | ecosystem: Host-associated > Plants > Roots > Unclassified | place...
TCATCGTCGATGCCCTCGGCAAGTTCGTTGCCCTCCTCACCGGTGGCACGGGTCCAACCGATTCATCTGACATCACGTTTGGTTCGCCAATGCACTGGCTCTGGGAGATCATCAAGGCCCAGTTCCCTGGTGCCAACCTCTACTTCGAAGACGACGGCAACTAGGTTTGTCTCTTCCTTCTACCCCATCCTCTTGCACCTATAACTCACAACCTTTATGTCAAGGCCTTGGTGAGACGTCTCGCATCATTTGTTTCTAGGACCTCTCCCTCTCCCCTCTCCACGCACTCCTTGTCATTCAGTACTAAAGTTGTAACAAATTCAAGAACTTTTGTCTGTGTATTAATCCTTGTCCTTTGTATATCCTCTGTTATAAGTTATGAGGAGCGCGTGTGTCCAACAGTACTTACCCAGTTCGTAATACAAACACTGACTGACTGCCAAAGAATTTGTACAACAACTCCGCAGTCTTGTACATCCTTTGTACATCCCGGGTTTCAGGTGGGTCCGTGAGAACCAAGCTCAGGGATGAATCAATCAGCTTCCGTCTGTTTCTCCATCCCCATCAGCCACAACAGCGAGAAATGCATCAGCGACGTCCTCCGACTGTCCCTCTCACGCACGAGACACCTACTTCAACCGCGCCGCCGGAATGTGGGGGCTCCTCTGGCATCGGCAAGCCTGATCGATTCCAAGACCTTTGAACATTCTCCGAACCCGCGATCTCGTCGTCTCATGTTTTGAAAGAGCCACCCTCCAGCAGCAAGAAAGAAACAGACCCGTTAGCCCTTCATTGGCGCCGTCTTCTCTCGCATCACCGTGGGCCGACGAAGGGTATCTCACGGCTTGCCAGGCAGTCGAAGTGACAATATCCAACGCATCGAGGTCTACTATCCAGTAAGTCCGAGTGTCTACCGTGATGTTAATGCTGGATTTCATGCGCGGACAGGCAACCCTCTATACACCAAAGGCGAATCCCATTATTTCGCATCCAGCCAACAAAGTCCTGCGTGCGTGGTGAGACCTGGCACCCCAAAAGACGTAGGCAAGATCGTGCGTTCATCTCGCTCAGTCATTCGACATTTTGCGCCGCCTTTGCTGAGACGCTCTACCCTATGGCTGCTAGCTCAAAGTGGTTGGCGCTACGAGAACTCCGTTCGCCGTGAGTGGTCCCAGCTTCCCTGTGATCCCACCCGGAGTCAAGTATCTGACTCCACTCTTGGGTGTCTCAGGTAAAGAGCGGTGGTCACGCTTCGAACCCTGGGTTCTCCTCAACCAAGGGGATACAGATCTACACCGGAAAGTTCTCCCAAGTAACCTATGACCCAGCATCTAACACTGCCGTGATTAGGAGTGGTCTGATTTGGGATACCGTGTATGAGCGACTCCGAGGCTGTGGTGTCATCGTGCTCGGTGGGCGTGCGACTGGGGTGAGTGAGCCCCTCGACTCCCTCGGTCGGAGCATTCTCAACCCTGTCACGTAACAGATCGGCGTGGGCGGCTCGGCACTCGGCGGAGCTTAGGGTACTCCTTCAAAACTAACCAACACGGTCTTTCCCTCGATACCATTGTCGCCTTCAACCTAGTTCTCCCCAAAGGCACGGTTACTTGTGTCACGCAGTCGACGCACCCCAACAACTTCGTCCGTTGGTTTTTTTGTATCATTGCCGTTCGGTGGCACTCACGTTGCTCCAGGGAATTGTGACCACATTCCCACAAACTGAAGTATATGTACGCGTGGTTAATTTCCCACCTTTTACCGAGAGTTCGTGTTGACTCCTATTCCAGGCTGGGCAAGTCATGTACCCTTCTCCCACCTTCGATCAAACCCGCACCGCTATTACAGATTTCTCGGTTTATTCCCGAGACCCAAAGGCTGGGATTCTTCCCTCGTATACCAGCTACGCAGGGGATCGATTTGTTGCTCAGGTTTTCTTTTATGATGCTCCGACTCCACCCGGCATTTTTAACAACTTCACAAACATTGCGACCATTTCGAGTGATCTGAAGACACGCTTGTACCTCGACGTGATCTTGAGCTCTGGTGAATTCTGCGGCTGGTCTCCGGTGAAATGATTTTAGGGTTCTTCAGTTTATCTGTTTGCTATTGTCATTCTATAGTTCCACTTCCCAGATGCTCGGCGTTAGTCACTTCAGCGAGACCTTGTTAGAAGCAGTCGAGAACGAGCTCACGGTCAGAGCGTTCTTTTCCAACTCTGAACCAAACTTAAACCTCCTCCGCTTCGCAGTACTGGACCTCCGAATTAACTCCGAAGAGCGGATCGGTCTTCGCTTACACCGTCGAACCCTTCCTCCCAAACTACTCCTCCCATGCGAACTCCCCATCAGCGTGGCCGGCCCCATCTGCTCGGCGACTACGCAAGGCCCCCAATCCACTCGTCGTAAACTTCTATTGGCAAGATGCTCTCTACAATGAGGTATTCGTCGCGGCTGCCGAAGAATCCACGAATCGCCCCGCGGTTATGGAAAGAGGGGTTGCTCACCGATGACACTCCGTCTTTGTACGGAAACTACGTGAACGCCAGGACACCTCTCGTCGATATCTATGGGGAAATTCTGCCAAGGTTGATTCCGAAAACGTCATGGGATTGACGGGTGAATTCGAGTTTTGACCTCAGTTGAGGATCCCTGGACGATCTCGATAAATATTTGTTGATTTTTTCCCCATTCGCTAATGTAAGGTTTTTGTGCTCAAAGTACAACCAAGCTGAGGCAGTGCATCCAGCCCCGGGCTTGAGTAGAGTTGTTCGCTCAGTCGAAGTAGATACCGAGCAAAACTTAGATTTCGGCTGTTCTATATAACCCCCCTCCACCGGAATGTTGTTATTATGCGAGAACCTATTTTGTCTCACCATTTGCATTTTCGCGAGGTGCGTGTTACGCGATCGACGTGGAGGCTCAGCGGGACGCGGTCCGTTTTGATCTCACGCGTCTGCGAATTTGAGTTCTGACAACTTCATTGCGTATGAGATAAGCGCAAGTCAACTTTGGCGGTGTCCAGCACACCAGCGCAAGACATCCATCTGCCTGATGGCAGGCCCCCCGACGAACGACCGCCCTCAACCCTATGTCTGGTCAAACAACTCCAATATTAAGCTCAACTCCAACTATGACACCGACGGGCTCCCCGGACGCGCGGTAGTTGGGGACGGGAGGCTACTTCGAGGCACTACGGCACAAACTCTATATTAAAAACGGAACTAAACGTCTCCCCTCCACACATTCGATAAGCTTGGAGTGAAATTCCTGAAGGGATTCCCTGCAGCCTGGAATAAACGCGAGAGTGTCTTCGATGAGGCGGGCTTCCCGTCCGTTCCAAGTGGATGGCGAGGAACTGAACAGAAGAGGGAAACATCTTGGTAGCTGAACGCATCTTCAGCACCGCCTCGGCAGGGATGTCATCGAATCAACCCTCTCGTGGAGATGGGCTGGGTCATCTTTTCTTCGCCAAATTTGACGACAGGAACGTGGGAACGAACGAGAGGTTGGTTTCATTGAGCCCCCCAATCCAACTTTCGCAACGTGAGAAGCAGGAAGGGATGGGGGTTACTTGAAGCGGGAACAAAGAGTCGGGTGATATCCTCCGGGGGCTCCCACTCGCGCACGCGAAGTCGACGCACCCACGAGGCGCATCGCTGGAGTCCGTTCAATTTTCCGAAAAATGAGTGGTCGTCGTAGTGTTTTTCCGTGATGATTGAGCGTCCGGCTTCCCGAGGGACGAGAAAAGATGACCTATGTGGGCATAGGAAGTGTAACAGCACGCGACTGCCGCAAATACACTCAGGATAAGGAGCTTGATTGGGGACTGGATCCCCTATAATGCACTGAGGGCTGGAACTTCTAGAGCCCGGCAGGTCTGGACAAGAGCAACGGTGCTTCGGGGGCTGATCGTGGCGAGGCGAATCCGGGCGGCAATGATGGCGGTTGTGATATAGGAGCTCGTTGAATGTGACCACTGAGGCCAGGGGCCTAAATATTTTGTGTACACGCGCTAAATATGGATGCGGGAAAATGCTTCAAGTGGGCGAAAAGAAGCAAGCCGAGGGACGTCATGGGTACGGGCTGTCGGAACGCGAGAGAAGCTAAGTACATCGGCAATTCGGCTACCGAGTCGACGACGCATTTCAGGCTGGGCGTCTGCCGAACATCCAGACGGAACGAAAGCCACGTGTCAAGTCATCCTCTCATCACACCACCGTCCACACCGAATCTGCGACGACATGAGCCTCCGACAGTCTCTCTCTAGATTTCGGAACAAGGCGAAGGAGAAACTGTCTCTGATCTTCGACAGAGCGAAGAGACGAGAAGTTAACGTTGGTGGCGGAGGATTCAACAATTCGGCCTTATCTTTGCGATCGGGACCCGGCATCACAGTGGGAGGCGAGTTTGGAGGAGGGGACGTCAAAATTGATACAGGAAAAGACGATCCGCGACCAGACAACCCCCTGCCCATGTCGCGGTCGGCAGTGGAAATAGGCCATGACCAGGGAGGGAGCGACAATAAGGTCAGCGGGGGAGAAATCAGCCAAAAGTACCTTCATCCCCATCTACATGTACAGACCGGGAATGGATCTGGTCGAGAAAGGGAGGACGCTGACAGAAAGGGAGCTGACGGAGCTGATACCCCGGGCACTCTCCGGTCGGACATTGGGAACGCGGCGACACCCATTCCTTGCATCTCGCGAGGCGGTGAAACCGACGGTATGTGAACCGCACCGTTTCAGTCACCACTTCTGACGGTTTGTGCAGGCAACTCCGTGGTCCCTGATCCTGCCCACGTTGATACTACCACATCCAAGGACAAATCGGACTGGAAACATACCGCGTCTTCTGCAGCCAAATTATTTCTTCGCACGGTGGAAAGAGCTTCGGACGCCTTCCCTCCCCTCAAATCTGTTGCTGCAGGACTCTGCGCTATTCTGGATAATTGCGAGGTATGAACCGCCTTCTTTCGTTCAATCCCTGATGCTTACCGTCCTCACAGCGAACAGTGGTCAACAAACAGACGATAGAAATCTTTGAGATACCGGGTCGAAGCACTCGTCGACTCGCTCTGCGTACCTGCTTCCGAGGGTAATGCCAAAGAGGAAAACAGGAGAAAGGAGCTAGCACGGTAGGCCTACCATCTCCAAGATCAGGAGCAGGGAGAATGACACACGAGGATTGTTAGGAAACTAGAAGATGTCCGCCAAGCTCTGGATGTGATTGCAGCCCGAACAAATCTTTCCCAATTTCTGGACAACGCCGAGAACGCACAGAATCTCAATGATCTGATGGATGATATTCGCGAGGCCATGATGGATTACCAGGTTTGCACTTCCAAAGGACTGGCTCTCGTCCCATCTAACTTCTGCCTCGGACCTCCTTACAACGAGACATCTATAACAACACCCGTCATTTAATTGTGAGTTGTTCGCTCAATTATCTGCCAATGCGTAGTAACCAGCCAACAGGATGGGATAGAACTCACCGTCCTCGACCGCATGCGCCATGTTGCCGACGCTGGATACCTTTGTAGAGATGGACAGGGGTGCATGAAGGGAACCAGGAGGGATGTACTCTTCCAGCTCAAGCAGTGGTCCAGGGATCAACAAGACAAACGTGTGTTCTGGCTCAATGACCTTGCTGGGACGGGGAAGTCAACCATTGCCCAGACATTCGCAGAGATGTGTTTTGCAGATGGGAAGCTGGGGGTGAGTTTCTTCTGTTCATGGGATTTCAACGACAGGAGCAACCTTCGATCCATCCTCCCTACTGTTGCCTTCCAACTTGCTCATCTCTATCCAGAGTTCCGAAAGGAGCTGCTTCCAGTGTTGAAGACAAGCCCTGATGTTCGACGGGAGACCCTTTGTTCCCAGATGGAGAAACATGTTGTTGGACCATTCCAGGCAACAGAAATCTCCACCCTCATCGTTATTGATGCCCTGGATGAGTGCCGAGATGAGGAACCTGCCTCTGCACTCCTCTCTGTGCTCTCCCGCTATGTAGACAAGATCCCTTCTGTCAAGTTCTTCATCACTGGCAGGCCTGAGCCTCGCATTCGCTCTGGCTTCCGTTTGGAGTCACTCCAGCCTCACACTGACGTGCTCAAGCTCCATGAGGTCCAACCCTCCTCAGTAGATAGTGATATCAAGCTGTTCTTGAGAACTCAGTTCATAGAGATTGCCAAGACAAGAACAGAAGTGACTGCAGCTTTGAGGGTTGGCCTAGCCCACATAGCATTGACATTCTGTGCAAGAAGGCAGCTGGCTTCTTCATCTATGCCTCAACAGTTGTCAAGTTTATTTCATCTCGTTGTTACCCACCTGATGAGAGGCTTGACCTCATTGTTTCACTTCCACAAGACACTTCTCATGAAGGGAGGCTGGGCATTGATCTTCTCTATATCCAGGTCCTGGAGCAAGCTTTCCATGATGTGGATCCACATGACCACAAGTCCTACCCCCATTTCAAATCTGTGGTGGGGGCAGTGGTGCTCATCTTCCAGCCACTCTCCATTAACTCCCTCTCAGACCTCCTCAGGAACTGTGGCACTCCATCCAGAATATCCAGCTCCCTTGGAACCCTCCACTCCCTCCTCCTTGTCCCAGATAACAGAGATAAACCAGTCCAGATCCTCCACAAATCATTTGCTGACTTCCTCACAGATCCAGAATGGTGCACCAACCACCACTTCTTTGTAGACCCTTCAACTTGCCATAAGGAAATTTTGATTTCCTGCCTCAGCATAATGAAGGAGGAGTTGAAGAGGAACATCTGCAAGTTAGATGACCATATCCTCAGTGACACCAAGGATTTTTTCACAGTCAGGAGAGCCTACATTGGGGATGCCCTGGAATATGCATGCTACTTCTAAACAAACCACCTTGCAAAGGTCACTGACATCAGTGATGGTATTACAGAAGTGCACAAGGCAATTGATAACTCCTTTGCAACTGGTTTTCTCTACTGGGTTGAGGTTCTGATCCTCACAAGAAACCTTGAGATTGGTGTTTATGCTCTCAATGATATAGAGCAATGGTACATGTTGGTGAGTTATGCACATGGTTTCCACTAAAGTTCATGCTGATGTCTGTTCAGACAGGAGTTCCCTGCAAGTGGACAAGTGATAGCAAGCTTTTCATCCTAGACAATTTTGATACAATCCAGGACTCTCCTTCTGAGGTGTATAACTCTGCTCTCACACTTTGCCCTCCCTCATCCTGGCTCCATGGGTACCACACTGTAGGTGTGAGAGTAGCAGTAGGATCAGCTGGATGGGGATCATGTATCTGCACAGTCTCCTGTCATAGTTACTTATATGTCCTTGCATGCTGGAATAACACCATTGTAGCTGGTCACTGGGATGGTAGCATTACTAGCCTTGATGCACTCACAGGCAGCCAGACAGACTTTCTTTCTGGACACACTAATTATGTACAATCCCTACTTTCTCATCAGATGGTACATTACTTGCATCTGGGAGCTATGATAAAACCATCAAACTTTGGGATGTCCAGACTGGTGGAGTTGTTACAACCCTCCATGGCCACACTGGCAAGGTCAATTCTGTGTCCATTTCAGCAGACAATACCATGATTGCCTCTGGATCTTATGACAAGACAATTTGTCTGTGGAATATTAAGGGAGGGGATTGTAATGTCATAAAGGGACATCAGGATGCTGTCAACATGGTGACTTTTTCCCCCACCAACCCCCAACTTCTCCTATCTGCATCTGGTGATAATACTTTAAAGCAGTGAGGTATTGATGGACATCAGATTGGTTCTCCAGTTCCTGGTTATCATGTTGCATTCTCCCCAGATGGCACTCAGTTTCTTTCATGTACAAGGGCAAATTGCATTGTTAGAAAAATTAGTTCTGAGGAGGCTGTGGTGGAATTTAAGCTACCTGATAACACCAACTGTTGTTGTTTTTCTCCTAATGGGGGGCTCATTGCCACTGGTGCTGGTAATATTATTTACCTTTGGGACATCACTGGCCCAGACCCTTGCCTCACCCAGACCTTCATTGGATATGGCGAGGGAGTTGGAGGTGGTGGGCAGCATCGTGCCCGGGCTCATAACCTGATAAGATATGAGGAGCGCTTGCATTGTGCGTGCTAGATAATAGACACGATATCTCAGTGCATGAGTAAGGCGAACACTCATGTATAATCTAACCTAGATAATAGACACAATATCTAATATATGGTGAGATGGGAATAGGAGCATAAATAATAAGAATGAGTACGAACCTCAGTGCACAAGTAAGGCGAACACTGAGGAAAGAGGTGATACCGACGAACGGCTTATCTACTGTTGTCGGGATCGGGTCTGTCCGTTTTCAATGAAACAAAATTGTGAAACAAAACATATGTGAGAAGTTTACAACGTGCGCAACATATTGTTGGCGTTCGAAACTTGAAACTATTCGTACAACGAAAATCATAACATAACTTGTTCCCTCTCCTATCCATACCTAGTTCCCAGTGTTTCTCCCCCACCCTTATCTTTTCCTCCCCCCTCACCCTTGTGTCAAAATCCTTTGGCAAATCCATTAACTTCTGGCAGATCAGTGCCTTCTCAGCAAATACAAATACACCTGACTCAGAGCCTACAACTCTTGCTCCAGCACCAGTCAGGTGTGTCAGCCTACAGACCAAGGATGGGCTTGCCTTCTCAATTGATTCTGAAGGAGTGGTAAAGACCTGGGATATCCCCACTGGTTGCTGTGAGAAATCTTACAGAACTCAGATCAAGGATATGAGCTATGGAGACACACAATTAATTGGTAACAGATTAATTGTTGTCTGGTGTGAAAGGCTCAGAAGGATTATCCATGTCTGGGATGTTGAAAAAGGTGAACTCCAAGTAGTGAGCCCACCTGAGTGGAACATCTTAGGTCTCAGAATAATTGGGGATGGATCCAGATTTCTTCAGATGAAGAGGGACTCTATTCAGGCTTGGTCTATATGGACAGGGAAGCCTGCACACAGGGAGAGGCTAGAGCAGGGCTTTAAATATAGATTCCACCCCCTCTGCATGGATAGTTCAAGGGTCTTAATTCACTCTGAGCAATCAACACAGGGGTGGGACTTTGGGGCCCTAGGCTCAACCCCCACTGAGTTCTCTGAAACCTTCTCAGACAGACCCTGTCTGAAACTCATTGATGCTAGAGAGTGGTCAAATGTTAGTCCAATTAAGGTTGAGGATAGTGTCACTGGAAAGGAGGTTTTCCATCTGTGTGGTAGATATGCAAACCCTTATGCTATACAGTGGGATGGACAGTATCTGATTGCTGGTTATGATTCAGGAGAGGTGTTGATCCTGGATTTCAGCCACATGCTTCCCTAGTAAATTCATCTAGTGTGTATGGCATTCTATGACAACTCTACACCCATTCTTACACTTGTACCCTAACTGTAAACTCAAACAATGGTGCTTGCTAACCCAGAAAATTCTTGCTCATTAGTTATCTACAGTATACAGCTATTGTGGTATAAGATGAGACCTATCCAAAAAATGAGATCTTTGCAAACAACCCCAAAACCTGTTAGTTATTCTACCTGCAGAGTGAGTTTGTAGATCAAAGAGATCCCAGGGTCCACTTAGCCTCCCTGTCTCCTGGAGAGTAGGAGGAAACTACTGCAGGCCTGTGGGACAGTCTAAGCAAACACAGATCTAACCCCAGCCACAGGCAGAGGGGACTGAGGGGCACTGACAAATAAAAAGGGAACAGAGTCCAGGGACCCTGAAATACCTCAGTACAACTGCTGGTTCAAGAAACACTGCATCCATCAATGCTGTTTCCGGGAAACCTATTCTTTGATCAGGTAGTGCCCTGGACATTGACCCAGATAGGCTGTTCAAGTGCCACACCAGGTAGTAAGTGTGCAACTGGTGGTGGGGAGTTCCATGAAGATGTTTGAGTACAGCGAGTGTCAAGGTTCCAAACCTGCCACTTTGAGGAGACATAAGCAACCTCGGATAGTAGCTCCAAAAAATTACTTTCAAGGTGAGGCACTAATGTACCTCTGGATGGAGAGAAAAAGCGATTGACTAACGACAGCCGAGCCAAGCATCATGACACGGGGGAAAGACAAATGAAGGACTCCAAACATTGTCGAACGCGGAGGAAGAGGAAGAACGTCGTGGATGGAGTGTGTCGGCCCGCCTAGGGTAGTGCACTACCGGGAACCCAGCCCAATCCGGTTGCTCCCGGTCCCAGAGGGCGGTGAGCACCCGTCGTTCCATGAGGCGTGCAGTGTGTGCGAAGGAAACGACACCTGAAGAGCAGGGAACGGTAAGTAATCGAACCAACGAATCGTCGATGATGCGGCATGAGGACGGAAAGCGAACTGTAAAGGCTGATCGAACATTCATCTCCGTCGCCCGACAATCTTGTCACGGATTTAACCTTCCGCCGCTCCAGCCATTTCGAACTCGGGGACAATGGTTTTCGCCGCCTCGATTCGCGGTATTCACGCTCGCATAAGGGAAGGGGACCCACATGTCTATTGAGGCGGGTTCGGCATTTCCCAAGATATTAGTGTGGCGGGACTGACCTGTGCCTAATAGAGACCTGGATAAGCACGACAAAAGGGGATTGAAAAGCAGTGAACTCTTCCTTCCTTCTCTACCCCCCGCCACACTTTATCATGGCCCCCAACAAACCACATGGCGGCAATAATCGCGGAGACCCCCAAACTGAGGGCGAGAGCTCGTCCTCGACCATCGTTTCCCCGATCGTAAAGAAGGGGGTGAACGAGATAGTAAACAAACTATCTGACATGTAAGCATGCCACTTAAGTTCACCGCGCGATTGGAGTCCGACGGGAATCCCAGCGGCGATTGCATTAGTGACATCAGTGCTGAATGCTCGCCGAACGCATCTAACACCCCAGACGTTGTAAGTGCTCTCCGCGAC
>Ga0307515_10023085_pt1 | contig 10928 bp, 6 predicted proteins | sample 17_EM_MG_FD_194513 | JGI IMG/M metagenome (GOLD analysis project Ga0307515, IMG submission 194513) | Populus trichocarpa ectomycorrhiza microbial communities from riparian zone in the Pacific Northwest, United States - 17_EM | ecosystem: Host-associated > Plants > Roots > Unclassified | place...
CCACGGGTGCCCCGGGAGCCGCCACGGGCGCCAAGGGAGCCACGACCGGCGCCAAGGGAGCCACCGGCAGCGCCAAAGCTCCCGACACGGCGCCCGCTGCGCCGGCTACTTCACCAGCTCCGGGAGCGCCTCGCGGAGCAGGCTGACGAGCGACGCCATCACGGCGACGCTCGCCCGCTCCCAGGCGCCCGGCGCGTGATAGGTCGGATCGTTCCCCGCCGCGTCGATCACGTCGGTCACCCCGCGCAGGACCAGCACCGGCGTGTGGTTGTGCGCCGCGACCCAGGCGATCGCCCCGGACTCCCAGTCGCCGACCCCGGCGTGGTACTTCGCGTGCAGCGCGCCGACCGCGGCCGGATCGAGGTCGCCGTCGGCGGAGATCAGCGGCGCGCGGATCACACGGCCGGCGAGCCGGGCGGGCCACACCGCGGTGTCGAGCCGGGTGTGGAAGTCCTCGATCGCCTCGTCGGCGTCGCCCATGCGCTCGACGATGTCGTAGATCAGCGTCTCGCTCGCGAGCACGATGTCGCCGACCTTGCGCTCGCCGCCGAACCCGCCGCAGGTCCCGAGGTTGACCAGCAGGGCAGGGTGCCAGTGGTCGATCGCGTACTGGGTCGAGCCCGCCGCGGCGACCTTGCCGTAGCCGCCGTGAAAGAACACGACGTCCTCGGCGCCGAGCCGGTGGCGGAACCACGCGCCGAACGGCGTGTCATGCAGCGCCTCACCCGGGATCAGGGCCAGGATGATCTTCCACTCGGCGCTGGCCGAGATCAGCACGACCACGCGCGGCCCCGGGACCGCCGGCGCGGCGGGGGCTGTGGGCGCGGCGGCGCAGCCCAGCGACAGGCCGAGGGCGGCGACGGCGAGGGCGGCGCAGGTGACGGGCTCGGTGGTGGACCAGGTCATGTCGCGCGCAACGCGTCAGTCCTGGAATAAATTCTCGGCCTCGGTCTCCTGGCCGTGGCGATCGCCGTGCAGCGCGTCCGACAGATCGTTGGTGGTCTTGCGCAGCCGGGCGCCGAGCACCTGGACGAAGCTCCACAGCATCTTGGTCGCGAGCGCGGGCTCGCGCTTGATGATCTCGTAGAAGTCCTTGCGGTGGATCACGACCAGGCGCGTGCCCTCGGTGGCCTTGGCGGTCAGCGAGCGCACCGAGCGATCGACCAGCGCCATCTCGCCGAAGTGGGCGCCGCGGGTCAGCTCGGCGACGACGGTGTCGGCCTTGGCCAGCTTCACGGTCCCCGACAGCACCACGTACATCGCGTCGCCGGGCTGGCCGGTCGAGAAGATCACCTGATCGGTGGCCAGCTCGATCATCTCGGCGATGTTGGAGATCCGGACCAGCTCCTTGTAGGACATGTACCGGAACATCTGCATGCCCTTCAAGACCTCGAGCTTGAGCGACACCTCGGTGGTGCGCGGCGCCAGCTCGGTCGACGACGTCTCGCCGATCCGGACCACGACCGCGGTGATGTTGTCGTGGCCGCCGCCGTGGTTGGCGATCTCGACCAGCTTCTTGGGCACGTCCTTGACCTCGCCGTCGGCGAGCTGCTTGGGCAGCTCGTCCTCATCGACGTACGCGTACATGCCATCGGAGCACAAGAGGAAGCGATCGCCGGGCAGGATGTCGAAGTCGAAGGTGTCGACCTCGACCGAGCCGTAGACCCCGACCGCGCGGGTCACGGCGTTCTTGTACTGCTTGTAGGGCGAGCTCTCGATCTGCTCGCGGTTGAGCTTGCCGCGGCGGACCAGCTCGTTCATCAGCGAGTGGTCCTCGGTCAGGACGTGGCACTGGTTCTGGCGGGCGAGGTAGACCCGGCTGTCGCCGACGTGGGCGATGAAGCCGCGCAGGTGGTCGCCGCCGCCGGCGATCAGCAGCACCGTCGCCGTGGTGCCCATCCCGCGCTTGTCGGGCTCGGACTGGGCGCGGGCGTGGACGACGCTGCACGCCGACTGGATCGCGTGCTCGAGGACCTGCAGGATCTCGTAGCCCTGGACGCCCGGGTGATCGACGCGGTAGCGGTCGATCAGGTCGCGGCTGTTGTGGACCGCGTCGCGGATCTCGTGCACGGCGATCGACGACGCGACCTCGCCGGCGGCGTGGCCGCCCATCCCGTCCGCGACCAGGAACAGCCGGAGCTTCTTGTCGATGAGGAAGTTGTCCTCGTTGTGCGTACGCTGCCGACCGGTGTCGGTCGCTGCCGCGAACGTCAGCTCCACCTTCATCGGGTAACATGCGCGGGTCCGACGGTCAAACCAGCGACTCGCCCAGATCTCGGCGACGTGCGACGTCAGCGAGGCCAGCGGGGCAGGGAGCCGAGCACCCCCGGCGCCAGCTCGGCTTCCACCAGCTCCTGGATCAGCGTCTGGTCGGTGAGGCCGGTGTAGATCCGGCCGCCGATCACGACCGCGGTGCTGGCGCGCGGCACCCCGGACCGCCGGGCCCCGGCGATCCAGGTCAGCGCCGCGCCGGCCAGCTTCGCCCGGCACGCCGACAGCGCGCGGCCGTCGACGTCGAGCTTGGCGGCGACCGCGTCGATCAGCTTGTCGGCGGCCGGTTTCTTGCCGTGGCTGCGGCTGGCCTGCGTGTACATTTCCTTGACCCAGACCCAGCCGGGCGAGGTCGTTAGCTCGCCCTGATTCGAGCTGACCGCCTCGGCGCAAAGTGCTGCATCGCCGAGCATCGACAGCTCGGCGGCGTCGTCTCGCCCGACATCGAACCACGGCGCCCAGACCACGCGGACCTCGTCCGGGTAGAGCCTGACCTCGGGCTCGATCACGCGCAGGAGGTTACTGCACGACATGTCGTTGGGCCGGCACAGCACGACGACCGGCACCCGGGCCGCGACCCCCGGCTTGCCGAACGACGGCAGGCCGTCGAGCCGGAGCGGTGGGCTGGCCAGCGGGTGATCGAGCGGCGAGCGGTCGGCGTCGTCGTCCGGCGGGGCGACCGACATGACGACCGGCTGGGTCGTGGGGATCGCCTCGTCGTCGAACGCGGCGGCGAGCTCGTCCGGGGCGAACCCGCGATCGAGCTTGTCGAGCGCGCGCTCGTAGGCCGCCTCGTACTCGCGGTCGAGATCGGCGGCGTTGATCCCGCCGAGGCCGACCCGGGTCGGCCGGGAGTTGAACAGCGCGCTGGGCGTGGTGCCGCCGTGCAGGCGCTCGAACCGGCGCTGGTTGGCCTCGAGCACGTCGCGGTAGTGCTCGAAGTGGGTCGCGAGCGCGACGCGCTGCGGATCGACGCCGACCTTGCGGGCGAGGTCGAGCAGGTCCTCCAGCTTGAGCACGCCGCGCTGCTTGCCGAGCTCGTCCATCAGCTCGAAGAACTTGCCCTCGGTGTGGGCCTCGAGCGCGGCGCTGGGCACCAGCAGCGCCGAGCCGCTCTTGAGGATCCGGTAGATCAGCCGGACCCGCGCCGGGTGGCGGTCCTGGAGCTGCTGGAGCAGGCGCAGCGCCACCGACGGCATGTTGGGCCCGGGCACGAAGAACACCTCGATCGTGACCAGCGCCCCGGCCGGGCCGCGGGCCGGCGCCGAGCTCGGGTCGCGGTGCTCGATGCGCTCGGCGTGTCCGGACCGTGGCGGGGCGGCCGCGGCGGTGGTGCCGGCCGCGATCAGGCAGAGCAGCGCGCCGCGCATCATGGCGCCGGGCTCGCCGCGTCGTCGTCGGATCGTGCGGCGGGAGGCGCGGCGCCCGCGGCGGGCGCGTCGTCGATCGGCTCGACGGACGGCCACAGGTACGCGAAGTACAGACCCGCGGAAATGATGAGTCCGAGCACCAGCGCGAGCACGAATGGTTCCCAGATCACGCCGCGATCATAGCGCGGCCCCCGCCCTGGTGTAGGCTCACGGCACATGTACGCCCGCGCCTTTCTGATGCTCGCCGGGGTCACCACCACCGCCACCGGCTTGCCGTACTTCCATCGCGGAACGCTCGACATCATCGGCCTCCCGATCCAGTGGTTCGGGGTCATCGTCGCGGCCGGCGTGTTGATCGGCGCCACCCCGCTGCGCCGCTACGCCGAGTGGCACGGGGTCAGCGACGAGCACATCCGCGGCCTGTTGACCTGGGTCATGATCAGCGGCTTCCTCGGCGCCCACGAGTTCGACGTCGTGGCCTACCAGTGGGGCCGGCTCAGCGAGCCGATGAACACGCCCGCCGGCTGGTGGCCCGGCTTCCTGCCCAGCGGGCTGTGGCCGTCGAACTGGCCGCTGGTGATCCGGATCTGGGACGGCATCTCGTCGTACGGCGGGTTCATCGGCGGCGCGATAGGGTTCGCGGTGTACGTGTGGTGGAAGCGGCTGCCGGTGCGGCTGTTCGCCGACATCACGATCGTGGGCCTCTTGCCGGCGTTCTCGATCGGCCGGATCGGCTGCACCGTGGTCAGCGATCACATCGGCGCCAAGGTCGATGTCGAGAGCTGGTACTCGTTCCTCGCGATGGACTATCCCCGCAAGCTCAACCCGGGGCGGCTCGCCGAGATCTATCCGGGGACCAGCGAGTTCATCCGGGCCTGGAACCTCGGCCTGGTCGAGTTCCTCTACCTGGTGCCGGTCAACATCGTGATCCTGTGGCTCGCGTTCCGGCCGTCGAAGCGCATGCCGGCGGGCTTCATCACCGTGCTGACCGGCTTGCTCTACGCGCCGGTGCGGTTCTTCCTCGACTTCCTGCGCCCCGCGGACACCGATCCGCCGCTCTGGGGCCTGACGTTCGCGCAGTGGAGCTCGATCCTGGCGTTCGCCGTGGCGTTGTATGCCGGCCGCCGCATCCTCCAGACCGGCGCGCCGGCCGAGCCGGTGACCCGGACCTCGCGCGAGGCCCAGGAGCGACTCAAGGTCATCCTGCGCGAGGATGACGATGCGCAGAAGCAGCCGCAGGTCGACCGGAAAGCCGAGGCCGAGCGCAAGAAGGCCGAGATCGCCCGGCTGCGCGCCGAGCGCGACCGCGAGGACGCCGAGATCGAGGCCGCCGAGCGCGCCAAGGCGCTGGCCGGCAAGGCTGCGGTCGCGGCGGACGCCGAGGACGATGACGATGCCGGCGAGGGCGATGCCGTCGAGGCCGAGGCCGCGGTGGAAGCCAGCGCCTCCGCCTCCGCCGGGGCCAAGCCGGCCGCGGGCAAGTCGGGCGGGGCGAAGGCTGGCGGCTCGAAGGCCGGCGGGGCCAAGTCGGGCGGCGGCAAGAAGCAGAACAAGAACCGCAAGCGCTAGGCGGCGAGATCCCGGCCGCGCTCACCGCGGCGCGGAGGACGTCGCGCCGGGCGTGCACGCGCTGACCGGATCGGGGTTGGCTCGCAGGACCGTGTCGACGAGGGCGAACGGAGCGCAGCGCGCGAGGGCCTGCCAGTCGTCGAGCGAGCCAGCGTCGGTGGCGAGGGTCCAGACCCGGGCCGTCGTGTCGTCGCTGGCGGTCACCACGCGCGCGCCGTCGGGGCTGAACGCCGCGGTCCGGACGGGACCCTGATGCTCGAGCGGCGGCGTCACCTGGCGACCGGTCGATAGATCCCAGACCCGGGCCGTCCTGTCGTCGCTGGCCGTGACCACGCGCGTGCCGTCGGGGCTGAACGACGCGGTGCGGACGGAGCCCTGTTGTTCGAGCGGCGGGGTGGCCGGCTCGCCAGTCGCCACCTCCCAGATCCGCGCGGTGGCGTCGTTGCTGGCGGTGACCAGGTACACGCCGTCGGGGCTGAACGCCGCGAAGTTGACCTGGTCGCGATGCTCGAGTGACGGGGTGACCGGCGCGCCGGTGACTGCGTCCCAGATCCGCGCTGTGCCGTCCTGGCTCGCGGTGGCCACGCGTGTGCCGTCCGGGCTGAATACCGCCGCCAGCACGGCGTCGGTGTGACGGAGCGGCGGCGTCACCGGCGCCCCGGTCGACGCATCCCAGACCTGCGCGGTGCCGTCCTGGCTGGCGGTGACGACGCGCGTGCCGTCGGGGCTGAACGCCGCGGTCCAGACGATGTCCCGATGGCGGAGCGGTGGCGTCACCGGCGCGCCGGTCGATGCATCCCAGACCTGCGCGGTGCCGTCGCTGCTCGCGGTGACCACACGCGTGCCGTCGGGGCTGAACGCCGCGGTCCAGACGATATCGCGGTGGCGGAGCGGTGGCGTCACCGGCGCGCCGGTCGATGCATCCCAGAGCCGCGCGGTGCCGTCCTGGCTCGCGGTGACCACGCGCCGGTCGTCGGGGCTGAACGCCGCGCTGTGGACGTAGCCCTGGTGCTCGAGCATCACGACCTGGCCCGTGGCGGCGTCCCACAGTCGCGCAATCCGGTCGAAGCTCGCCGTGACCACGCGCCGGCCGTCGGAGCTGAACGCCGCGCCGCGGACGAAGTCCCGGTGCTGCAGCGGCGAGGCCGTGAGCGCGCGGCTCGGCACGCCCCAGATCCGCGCCGTCTGGTCGAAGCTCGCGGTGATCACGCGCTCGCCGTCCGCGCTGAACGCCGCGGTGTAGACGGCGCCCTGATGCTCGAACGCGGGGGTCACCGGCTTGCCCGACGAGACGCTCCAGATCTGCGCCGTCCTGTCGCCGCTCGAGGTGACCACGAGCGTGCCGTCTGGACTGAACGCCGCGGCCGAGACGAATCCGCGATGCGGCAGCGGCGGGGTCATCGGCCAGCCCGACGATGCGTCCCAGACTCGCGCCGTGCCGTCGTCGCTGGCGGTGACGACGAGCGCGCTGTCCCGGCTGAACACCGCGGAGTTGACCTGGGCGCGATGCGGCAGCGGCGGGGTCAGCGGCTGGCCCGTCGACGCACTCCAGACCCGCGCGGTGCCGTCGCTGCTCGCGGTGACCACGCTCGTGCCGTCGGGGCTGAACGCCACGGAGTTGACCTGGGCACGATGCAGCAGCGGCGGGGGCAGCGGCTGTCCGGTCGACGCATCCCAGATCCGCGCGGTGCCGTCGCTGCTCGCGGTGACCACGCTCGTGCCGTCGGGGCTGAACGCCGCGGCCCGGGTATTGTTGAGGGGCCGCGGGATCAGCGGTTGCCCGGTCGAGGCATCCCAGATCTGCGCGGTGCCGTCCTTGCTCGCGGTGACCACGCTGGTGCCGTGGGGGCTGAACGCCGCGGCCAGGACCTCGTCGCGATGCGCGAGCGGCGGGGTCAGCGGCTTCCCGGTCGCCGCGTTCCAGACCCGCGCGGTGCCGTCCTTGCTCGCGGTGACCACGCGCGTGCCATCCGGGCTCCACGCCACGGCCTGGACCGGGCCCCGGTGGGTCAGCGGCAGCGTCACCTGGCGCCCGGTCGCCGCGTTCCAGACCCGCGCGGTGCCGTCGTCGCTCGCGGTGACCACGCGCGTACCATCGGGGCTCCACGCCGCGGCACGGACCGGACCCTGATGCGCCACCAGCCAGGTGACCTGGTGCCCGGTCGCCGCGTCCCAGATCCGCGCCGAGTTGTCCTGGCCCGCGGTCACCACGTACAGGCCATCCGGGCTGAGCACAGCCGTCATGACCGACGAGCGGTGGCCCCGGAAGGTCACCAGCGGCACGGCGCTCGACGCCTGCGCGAACAGCATCTGCAGCACCGGGCCGTCGATGCCCTGCGCCCGCGCCGCCACCAGGTAGGGCAGCGCCGCCGTCCGGTGTCCATCGAGCAGCTGCGCGCGGCCCTGCTCCAGGTAGATCCGCCCCAGGTCGTGCTGCGCGTGCTGACGAGCGCGCTGCGCGACGAGCACGGCGATCGACGCCGCGACCGAGAACGCCGCCAGCACGACGAGCGTGCGGAACAGCGCGCGGCGCCGTCGTCGCTGGGCGGCATCGAGCTCGCTCCGGCTCACGGCCACGAGCGTCCGGAGCTCGGTCCGGTACCCGAGCTCGCGCGCGGCATAGCTCTGCATCCACTGCGTGGCCTCGGCGATCCCCACGGCGTCGAACATGCACACCGCGCCGCTGCCGTGCTCGATCCACTCGCTCACCTTGGCCTCGAGCTGTCGCCGCCGCTGCTCGTCCGCTCGCCGGCGCGCGATCCAGTCACGGAGCGCCGGCCACCCCGTGATCAGGGACTCGTGCGACAGGTCCACGAGCACCCGCTCGGCCCGTCTGGCGCGGTCGATCGTGACGAGTCGGTCCGCGACGAGCTGCTGCAACACGCGCGAAAACTCGGCCTCGTCGTCGGCCGCGGACTGGAGTGTCTCGACCGCCTGTTGCCGGCGGGTGTCGGCGCGGCCGTCGCCGAAGTTCACCAGCCGGAGCAAGACGCGGCGAGCGATGGTGCGCTGCGCGCCGGTGAGCGCGCGCATCGTGGCGTCGGCGCGCCGCGCGATCGCGACGTGCAGCGCGCTGCCGCCGTCGCCGAGATCTTCATATTCGGCGAGCCCCAGAAAGCGCTGGCGGCGCCGGTCCCACAGCTGGCGCAGCGTCTCCTGCACGAGCGGAAGCGCGCCGGGCTCCGCGGCAGCGTCCGCGACGAGCCGGTCGCACAGCCGCGGCTCCAGGTAGACGCCGACCCGCGCGGCCGGCCGGGTGATCGCCTGGACCAGCGCCTCCCCTCGCAGCGGCGCGACGTCGAGCCGCGATAGCTCGCTGCGGGTGGGCCACAGCGCGCTGTCCATGAGGGCTCCGAAGAAGTCGGCGCGAAGCGCGAGCAGCAGGTAGCACCGGGGCTCGGCGCGAAGCCCGCCGAGCGTCGCGATGAACCGGCGGCGCTCAGCGGTGTCAGCCAGCGTGAACAGCTCCTCGAGCTGGTCGATGAACACCAGGATTCGCTCGGCGGGTGGATGGCGCGCCAGGAGGGCGCCCAGCGTCGCCACCGGCGCCGACGGGTCACCTTCGAGGACCTCGGCGAGCCGGTCGCACGGCCGCTCGCCGGGCCGCATCGTGCGCACCGCGAACGACCGCGCGAGCCTCGAGCCACCGGCCTCGAGGGCATGCCGCAAGCCGGCCTGTACGAGCGACGACTTCCCCGAGCCGGAGGGCCCGATCACGTAGATCTCGCGCTCGCCGCGGTCGAGCCGTCCGAGGACGTCGTCGATCTCCCGGTCCCGGCCGAAGAACTGGCTCGCTTCCCGGGTGTCGAACGCGCGCATGCCAGGGTACGGACAGGCGATGTGCTCGGCGACCGGGGCGGTGGTGCGCAGCAGATCGCGCAGGCGTGCGACCTCGGGCTCCCAGCGGACTGGCTCCGTGAAGTCGAGCGCGACCCGGGCCTCGAGACGAAGTGGCAGCTGGCAGTCGATGAGGCGCAGCGGGATGACGCGCGCCTCCCCGGCGCTGAGGTGGCTCGCGAGCTGCTCGCCGAACGCGGTCCAGCGGTCCTGGAGGTACGCCGGAGACAGCACGGCGATGGTGAAGCGGCTGTGCGAGATCCGGCGGTCGATCTCGGAGACGATCGTCGCGCCGGGCGGCAGATCGTCGATCAGCTGCACGCGCGAGGGCGGGAGATCGAGCGCGGGGAGCAGATAGCCGCGCACGAAATCGGCGTCCTCGGCGGCGAAGATGACGAACAGATCGAATGCGTATTCCGCATCCGCCACGGCCGCGTCCCCCCTGCGTCCCATGTACCCCTCCCGATCGCGGAGCCAGTAGCCATTCTATCGCGCATCCGTGATACGCGCCGGCGGGTCGCGCGGATCAGCTCGACAGCCGACCCTCACGCCGTGGCGCGACCGGAGGGATGGGCTAGCGCTTGCCGCGCGCGGGGCGGCGGGGCGCCTTGCTCGCCGCGCGCGTACCTCGGGCCGCGGGCGCGGCCTTGGCCGGCTTTGCGACGGTCTTTGCGGCCGGCGGTGAGGCCGTGCGCGCCGCGGCCGAGGCTCGCTTCGCCGCGGAGGTCAGCTGGGTCGGCGGCGCCGCGCGCGTGGCTGATCTTGCCGTCGTCGTGGTGACCTTTGCGGCTGTACGTGCGGGTGGTCGCTTCGCTGGCGACGCGGCCTTCGCGGCGGTGCGCTCGCGCCCCCGACCACCGCCACCGCCGCCACCGCCGCCACCACCGCGACCACCACCGCCGCCGCCGCCGCCGCGACCACCACCGCCGCCGCCGCCGCCGCGACCACCACCGCCGCCGCCGCCGCCGCCGCGACCACCACCGCCGCCACCGCGACCACCACCGCCGCCGCCGCCGCCGCGACCCCCACCGCCGTCCTCGCGGCCGCGACGCATCTCCATCTCGGCGACGATCTCGGCGTCGTCCTCGGCGGTGAGCGCCTCGTGGGCGGTGGCGAAGATCTCGTCCTCGCGGACGACGTGGGCGTGGTGGGCCTCGGCCAGCCGGTTCGCCGCATCGAGCAGGGTCTTGCCCGCATTGGGCCGCGCGTCGCCGTCGAGATCGTGGGCGGCGGCGGCGACCTCGGCGTGCATCGCGATCTGCGCCGGGTGCTCGGCCGACAGCTCGGCCAGCGCCTGGGCCAGCTCGGGCCGGCGCGTCGATAGCCGGGGGAACACCGAGCCCTCCTCGTCGACGAAGTGCCGCGTGGCGGCGCGCGCGAAGTAGGCGACGGCGTCGCGCACCAGATCGAGGTCGCCGGGATCGGGGCGGCCCGCCGCGAACCGCCGCGCCGCGTCCAGGAGCTCGGCCATCACGTCGTCGTGACGGCGGTGTGATCGCTCGAGTTGCGCGAGACTGGCCAGCTCCATACCGGCCAAGGATCCACGCCCGATGGCGCTGCGACAAGCGCCGGAGGTCGTTGAAAGATGTCCGGATCGCTTGCTAGACCTAACTGCCCATGCCCCCCGAGCACGTCGTCATCATCGGTAGCGGCCCTGCCGCTCATACCGCCGCCATCTACGCCGCACGCGCCAACCTCGCGCCGGTCCTGTTCGAGGGCTTCCTCGCCGGCGGCGTCGCGGCCGGCGGCCAGCTCACCACGACGACCGACGTCGAGAACTTTCCGGGTTTCCCCGACGGGATCCAGGGCCCCGAGCTGTGCGAACGGTTCCGAGCCCAGTCGGCGCGTTTCGGCACCCGGATCTACACCGAGACCATCGAC
>Ga0307515_10023086_pt1 | contig 10927 bp, 10 predicted proteins | sample 17_EM_MG_FD_194513 | JGI IMG/M metagenome (GOLD analysis project Ga0307515, IMG submission 194513) | Populus trichocarpa ectomycorrhiza microbial communities from riparian zone in the Pacific Northwest, United States - 17_EM | ecosystem: Host-associated > Plants > Roots > Unclassified | place...
AGGGACAGCCATTCAAGTTCACCAAGTTCCGCGCGGGGCAGAGCTCTGTGCGCCATGTACCAGCTGCGGGCGATAACGGACGCAAGGCAACCGCCCATCTCTGCTCTGGAGTGGCTGCAGAAGAGACCGAGAAGTGTCATTGTGCTGTTTGGAAAATGCCCAAGGATGATACCAAGGGGGCAAGATGACAATATCTCAAGACGGAGAGGGCTCAAGGCGGACCTCGGAGGCTGACAGTTGACACAGTCGCGCTACGCGCGCACACTGGCGTGGCGCAGAGACTGCCGTGGAGAGTCATTGGCATGTTCTCCACCTGCCACCTCGACGGACGGCAGACCCGCGTATATGGTTCGTGAACTGATACCGAATATATCATTTGTCGGCTCGAGGGCCAGTAGAGCGTGTGGGTGGGAATACTGGAAACTGGAAACAAACGCATGTCAACTCAGGTGGTCACAAAGCATAATCATCTCCTTACCTTACCACGCCCTGACAATCTGGCTCTTCTTTACCCTCCGCCGACATGCACGTTACGCATCCCGATGTTTACCAACGTATCACACCAGGGCTAATTCTCCAACTGACTTGTGTTGCGAGTGCATCGTTGACCGCTTGCAATTAATCGTTGTGGATGACGTCGTTTCCCATGTATTCTCAAAGCGTATTATCTGTCTTCATGTGTCCCCCAATCACGGATTGGAATTCACATCTCACATCTTCAGCTCGTTCGTTCCCTCGTTCGCATGCGCCTACACTTCACCTCAGGTCATCCTGGAACAGTATCTTCGGACCTATTGCAACCACGAGTAGAACAACTGGTCTACCCTCCTTCCGCTGGCTGAGTTCGCGAAGAAAACATAACGGGCGTATCCACTTTCTTGGAAAATGTGAGAGGTGAATTCGGATCCGTGGTCATAGGACACATGTAGAGAGATAATATGCTTTGAGTACATATGGGGAACGAACGCATCCGCAACGATCAATTACAAGCGGCTGGGATAAGTTGCAAATCACCAAATCACATTTGTCAACCTGACCAACCTCATAGTAAAACGCATCACACCCATCGAATGGGCAGACATATTAGAATTAGAACTAAGCGTTTTTCTGCTTGCCGATGCGCAAGTAGACTTCCTGGATCGATATGTGCATCTCACGCAGGAAGTTTAGATTGAGCTTTTCTCCAAGGAAGAATGAATTGAACATGGAGGGGTGACTGAGCGAGAAGTCATGACACGTTGACTCAAAAGAACTGATGACAAATGGATTTTTTCTGCAATGCATAATTTCAGGTGTGAACTACAAGACGACGGATGAGCACACGCAATTGTCGATATGATGGAGTACTCGCAACGAATCGGGTTCCGTGTGTGGCTTATCCTCCCGGTCTTCGTTTCAGCAAGGTTGCGAGCTAAGTCTCCCCCGACTCGTTCATGTTGACGGTGGATTTGCTGGTCATATGCTGTTTCGTACGACAAGTGCCAATCTACCGCATTAAAGCACATTTGAGGACAAGTTGCGATATGTTTTTCGAGCATCAGTTTGGGATGTGGCTTACTCGATCTATATACACTCACTTACGAAACAAGGTCTTGGGTAAGACACCAGACCGGATTTGGGAGGTCCAGAGCGCTGCTTCAGGGCCGCTGGAATTTTGAGCGGTGAGCGGTGAGAGACACGGTCATGTCACCTCGTGAATGGGCCTCTAGGCACCTAATGGCTATTCGACACTTGCCCCGACACTCCGTAGTCCATTAGTCGATTGCGCTCCAGCGCGCGATCAATGTTATTTATTTGCCTAGTGTGTCTGGGCTGGTTGAACTGCTTCCCTCCCTGTCTGGCCTCGCCGTCGATATGCCGCCGCGTCGTAGGAAGACCCTCTCTTCACCCTCTAGCACTGTTGACTCTGTACCATTGAGCACGACCGAGCAGTCGTTGAGATCGACCCCAGCGACGAGTGAGGCCGACTCCGAGAAGCCAGCTCGCAGGCGCCCTACTCGGCCCGGGGCTTCTACAAAGGGTACTAAGAAGCGTGCTCGAGATTCTAGCGATGAAGACGATCCCTTGGCAATGGAAGAGGAGGAGGGGCCCTTCCAAAAGGTGGCAAAACGTGCTATCAAGCGGCGCGCCACCACCAACCGTGCTTACGTTGAAATCCCTATCAGGGAGAAATTTTCGGTGTGTCCTGTCGCACCTTACTTGCCATGCGGAAATTTCACATCGAAATGCACAGGCCTCGCTCCCTCCTCCCACTCCTCCAAACGTGGCCAACAGGTCAGGACAACTGGTATGTTACTATATTTTGCAGTTATTATTGGGAGCTTGAATCCCGTACTCGCCTTTGCCACCCTACCCGACGGCACTTGTTGACGATCGCGCTCCCACAGAAGTCGCTCGCTCGGACGCGAAAAGGCCCCCCAAGGGCTTCCAATGGCATTGCTGCTTCTACTACGGCCATGACCGATGACGATCAAGAGGAGTACTTGACGAGCAATTCTCTCGAATACCAGGATGAGTCTGATTCTGGGTCGGAATTCAAGCAAGACTCCGACGAAGACTCTGCAATAATATCCGATATTGATTCTGATGTCACAAGTCACCTCCGCCCTCCCGCTCGACTGAAAAAGAGCAAATCAAGGCAATCAATGGTTAGCAGCGAAGCTAGCGATCAGGAGGAGCTCGAACGGGCCATTTTCGAAGCAGCTCTCAAGGAATCCCGACAAACTGCCGTACAAGAGCGCAAACTTGGCCAGTCAAGTAGAGGTGCTGGATCGTCCAGGGCTGCAGCGCCACCTCCCCCAGACTTCGACGACGGTGATCTGTCGGACCTATCAGATGAAGACATTCCTCTCAAGATGAAAGGCAGGGGAAAGGCCAAGGGCAAAGTCAAGGCGACGGCAGTCTGGGATGATTCGGACACCGAGAGCGAGAGCTGGGAAATGGCCGGCGAGTTCGACGCACCTAAGCTAACAGCAAAAGAGAAAAAGGCACTTGCAGACAGTAACGACCCAGTGAAGATTCACCAGCGTGCCATGGCGAGAAAGTTAGGACGAAAGCTCACTCATGCAAGTCCATGTCGCATTCCCACTCGAATCTATCTGACATTTTTCTCAGGCCGAGAGGACATCGGTTGCGCTACATCTCCATCACCCTGAATTGCGCACTGTCTGGGGAGATTTGGAACGAAAACCCGCAGTCGAAGCGAAGGAGAAAGCTGCTCAACCGCCCAGTCTCAAAGTCAAGCTACTACCGTTCCAGGAGGAGTCTTTGTTCTGGATGCGTAAGCAAGAGAAACACAGCGAGTGGAAAGGTGGTATGCTTGCTGATGAGATGGGTGAGTTTATTTATTTATTTTTCATTCCATACCTCGATCTTACGACCTATTAGGAATGGGCAAGACAATACAAACGCTTGCATTGCTTGTGAGCGATTACCGCAAGCCGAACCTGGTCGTCGCGCCGACGGTCGCGATCATGCAATGGAAGAATGAAATCGAAGTACACACCGAGGGACTGAAGGTTTGCGTGTTCCATGGTGCAACAAGGACTAAGGAAGTGGAGGAGCTTAAAACCTTTGATATCGTCCTTACAACATATGCCGTACTTGAAAGCTCGTACCGGAAGCAGCACTCGGGTTTTAAACGCAAGGGCCAGATGGTCAAGGAGGCTTCTCCATTGCATGCACTCAAGTGGGCTAGGATTATTGTAAGTATTGAACTACCTGGCTTTCAAGTGCAATTCTGCAAACGCGGCGCTGAACAGACCAAATCCCAACTTGGCAGCTTGACGAGGCACACAATATCAAGGAGAGGAGCTGCAATACTGCTAAAGGCGCTTTCGGACTCCGGTCAGAATACAAATGGTGCCTCTCTGGAACGCCTCTGCAGAACCGGGTGGGGGAGTTGTACTCGCTAATTCGGTTTTTGGGCGGAGACCCATTTGCATATTACTTTTGTACGCGCTTTCATCATTTAAAGCGTTGGGTTGTTGACTCTCCGGTCATGCAGGCAAACAATGCGATTGCAAAAGTTTGCATTGGAGATTTTCGGATAGGAAGAGTTGTGATGGTATGCTTGTAGTGCTCTAGGTGGAGTTTCAACTGATATATCGTCCTACAGAATGCAAACATAGCCCTATGAACCATGTACGACTTTCTTGTGCCGCGGGTAGGGCTATACTCATCCATTTCACCATTAGGTCTGCCTCTGGAATAACGAGATCCTTGGTCCAATTCAAAAGGTACTTCACCGTTGACGCATTCCCTTCCTGTGGATTAAACTCCATCGCAGAACGCATTCTCAGGCCCGGGAGAGGTTGCTTTTAAGAAGCTCCGTATGCTTCTCGACCGTGTCATGCTCCGTCGTACCAAGCTCGAACGTGCAGATGAACTTGGGTTGCCGCCACGAACTGTCATCGTTCGTCGCGACTACTTCAGCCCCGAAGAAAAGGAGCTGTACCTGTCACTGTTTACGGATGCGAAGAGGGAATTCTCAACATATGTACAGAAGGGAACCCTGCTCAACAGTAGGTATATTCCGACCTTCACTGGAGACTTGCTGATCAGAGAGGTAGATTACTCGAATATCTTCTCATTGATTACCCGTATGAGGCAGATGGTGCGTTTATATTTCTCTACTTAGCGCCCGCATTTTGATTCATCTTGCCCTCAGGCGTGCCATCCCGATCTCGTCCTCAAGAGCAAGACCAACCCGCACTTCTCGGCCGACGTGGTGGAAGCAACCGTCTGTCGACTCTGCAACGACATAGCCGAGGACGCAATCGAGTCCAAGTGCCACCATATCTTCGACCGCGAATGCATAAGACAATACTGCGAAGCGGCCTCTGGAAGCGACCCTGACTGCCCTGTATGCCACATCCCACTTTCCGTCAACCTTGAAGCGGAAGCTCTGGAGCTTGCGGAGGACGCGGTGAATAAAGCACGTCAAGGTATCCTTGGGCGCATCGAGTTGGATACATGGAAGAGTTCATCGAAGATTGAGGCGCTTGTCGAAGAGCTAAGCAACCTCCGTAGGCAGGACTGTACGACGAAGAGTATCGTGTTCAGTCAGTTGTGAGTGGACGGGTTGGGCCAGCGTCGGAGAACGTCTTCCTAACACATTTGCTGTAGCGTCAACTTCTTGGACTTGATCGCATATCGGCTAAAGAAAGCTGGGTTCAATGTAAGTTACCAACTTCCTTTGCCCTGTGCAAGCCTGACAGTCCGTGTCCAGCTCTGTCGTCTCGAAGGTACCATGAGTCCTCAAGCTCGTGACGCAACTATCAAGTTTTTCAGTGCGTCATATCTGGTGCTATTCTTGCCTTCACTTACCACCGTCCTCTAGTGAACAACGTCGACGTCACCGTGTTTTTGGTCTCACTAAAGGCCGGAGGAGTTGCGCTGAACCTGACTGAAGCGTCTAGGGTATACCTCATGGACAGCTGGTGGTATGTTGATCTCGGACTCGGTCTTCAGCTCATCCTGTATCTGTTGCCCATTCCTGGTTCTCCGTTTTTCTCGGCTTCAGTTAGTTGTTCGTGGGGACTGATGAAGGGGTTAGGAACCCAGCTGTCGAGTTCCAAGCCATGGATCGAATTCATCGTCTGGGCCAGCACCGTCCGGTGCAGGCCATCAAACTGGTGATCGAAGATAGCATCGAGAGTAGGATCGTCCAGCTGCAAGAGAAGAAGAGCGCAATGGTAGATGCAACGGTAGGCTTCCCTTTCTCGGCAATTCTCCCATATTGTTTTGTTGAACCATGCTTTTTGCATGTAGCTGTCGACTGATGACTCTGCAATGGGCCGCCTGACGCCTGAAGATCTTGGGTTCTTGTTCAGGGTATGTGGCGATATCAACCGTCTTGAGATCCGTATCCTGACCATACTATTCCACATTAGCTCTAGGGTCTTCTTTATGCAGGAGAGGCGCATAAAAACGAAAGAGTAATTTCGAGGAATGACCTCTATCCTTGGCCCTGTTGCAAATTTATACTAGTGGTACATATTCTTGGGTCTGTAGCATTGTGTTGTAGTGCAACCTAATGACTCAGACATGAGCATTCTAGATCAGTCTGGGTGTAGTTTAGGAGGTGAAAGAGTAAATCTCGAGGTAGAAAGACCCCCCCAGAATGATACACAGACTCTGGGCGGCCCCTTGGCTTGAAATTGGCAGAAAAACGCAATGTATATGGATTCAGTTTCAACACAGAGATACTCTTATTGGTGAGATAACTTGCACCCGCAATCCCAAGACGGGAAAATCAAATTTCAAGCTCCTGGAAACCACTCAATCTCTTGGTGTAAACATCAATACCTATATTTTTTCCATTATCACAGCGCTTGGAAGAGCCTCATGGGGCTTTCCGGAATTCACCACTGGCGCCACAATGATTGGCCAGATCCCTACCACAAACCTTGCGCTATTATATTGATGCCGTTTTAGCGTCCTAGGACCTACTATGTGGTCAGAATAGGTGACTGGACGGATGGGGACCACCTGCGCGCGACATTCATGTTCGATGCAATTCAATCTGCTCAACATGCGCCATTCACAGGCTCAACATGCACACTTGGTGAGTCGGTTACATAATTGAAATCAATTCCAATCAAGAATATCTAACATCTGTGAGTAGAAGGCCCCTAAGCGTGCTCCATAGTATTATATTGCAACCCGCGCGAGAGGAATCAACACCCTCACCGTACTGTAAGGATATGTTCTGACAGATATTGAATTCCGTTTGAATCCATCTAGAGTTTGCGTTTGTATCTCGACTTCACCTCAATTCTGAGACAAAGCGTCACCCAGGTTCCAGGCATGCAGCTACCCACATGGAAAATCCCCTTGTTTACTGTCCAGGTAGGCTGCGTCCGTAGTAGCATGCTCTGTTTCCCGCGGCTTCTCTTGGACCTAGTCAGGCTCTTTGACACCGGTGACGCGATACCTTGAACCGAACCTTCCACGTAAGCATATGCTACGAAAACGTAATAATTTATTTTGAAATTCTTATTAATTCTCCAGCGTATCAGAAACGTGAATCGTTTACCGGATCAATCGTAGGAAGCCAAACACTGACGCCTTCGTTGTGATACCCAAGCCATTCCCTCTACAACATCGCACAAACCCCATCCATTGCTTAGCAAATCCCATTCCGACTCTACATTCTGTCTTTGCGACATGACCACCTTCACGGACCGCGAAAATGAGGAACTCCTCTCATATGTCAAATATCTCGCGGGATGTCGCGTAGTACCAATTGAGCCTCTCGAAACCTCGATCAAAGAGCTACAGGTACCTGCGGTCCGCAAAAAAAGCCCATTGAAGACAGGAACAGAGGCGATACTGCTTAACGACATGTTCGCCTCATTTTTGAGCAGCGGAGAGTCGGGATATGTCATCGCCGTTTCAGGAGGATTTGGAGCTGATGACATGTACCATATAGTGGGAGCAGGGAATACCGGCAAGAAGGGAGTTCTCAGACCGAGTGACGAACTCTGTACCGCGCTGGGACGCGCCTGTAATGAGTTTATCTTGGGTAGCACAGTACCCCTTAATCCTGACAACATATCTGCCATTCTTGTCGCCTCACTCGATATTTGCCATGCGGAGGTGGCACGCCGACTCATACGAATCAGCGCGGGTGCAGCATTCATGACACAGGCTTCCTCAAATACGGGAACGCTAGACGAATGGGGGTTGCAACTCCAAAGCAAATTTCTTTCGCTTGTTGCAGCCCTGAGAGACACCTTGAAGAGATGGAAGGGACTAGAGTCCCGGGAAAAGACCGAGGTGGCCACTAGCTATGGTCGACTACTTACATTCGTCTCTGAACTATGGGACAGGATCAAAGATTTCGGATCCATCCAATCTCACCGCGAATTAACGCCTTTCGATGAGTTCAACACCATCATGAAGGGTCTCCAACTACTCCGCAGATTCCCCCGCGGTACACGCGTAGTCTTTGATTGGCCGCAGGGTCCTATCAATGGTGATCGCATCTTGTGCCAACCAGCCACGTGGCAAACAGTGGTTGAGGACCTCATCAACAAGGTGACCATAGGAAACCGCGAACTACGAATCGAGATGCAAAGGATGTGGAAAGAGTCAGTCGGTGAAACTCAATGGAGAACAACCATCCTTCACGCGGATAGCCAGCTCCACTGTGAGGTATATCTGGCACTATACATCCTCTTTTCGGGAAGCAACGTTCGATTTCACTCGTTCCGGGTTGAAGGAAAGAAGCGAGTATTCACGATTGGTTGCAGCAAGGGGTCATGCATTGCCTGTTGGGATATCCTTCTCGGGCTCTTTAGACAAGACACACGCAATCACCCCAAATACATGTGTCGGACTCGTCGCTCTTCCGGCAAATGCTATGCAACGTGGGGTCTGACACGTCATGTCGAAACTCTACCACCATCACTGCGCCAAGCAGTAACAGGCCTAGAACGGACCCAAATGCTCAAATCATTGAATGGTGCCCTCAAATTCAGTCACCAAAATTTTGCGCAGAGGGTTGTGTCAGAAATGCTACGCTAGTGACTGAGCGTCGGCCATATATGTGCAGGGTTGAGAACAACCCCCGTGCGGTTACAGGATAATGTGCCCGATTATTACGCCTCGGTTATATAAGGTCTCGATCCCATTGTTTTGTATCCTTCGTGTTTGTAGCAGGCCCCAACAAACACGGGAACCAGATGAGCCTGGAGGAGGTAGAGAACAACAAAAATGAGTGCTTACGGGTTGGAAGAGCATCGTGCTTGATAGAACAACAGATGGTGAGCAAGACGGTAATGAGGACAATGGGCTCGCTAACCACCGAGCTTGGGGTATCGGCGACTCAGGGTCCGCCGAGAATTGGACACCATCGACGGTCTCGAAGGCAGTCTGCTATAGTGATGAGAAGGTAAAGGAGTCGTGTGGGGGAATGTTGTCGAATGATTTTCCGTCCTTCGATAATTTGCGCGCAACCCCCAGGTGCCAACCGCCTAGCCTCCTTACTGGCTTTCTTACTCCAGCTACCCGTGACGACGTAATCGATGCAGATGTCGCCTAGTTGTGAGTTAGGGTTGAGAAGATAGTTTCGAGCGAGGAGGTTTAAGACGACAGCGGAGAACTGGCCGGTACCGCCGCCTTGTGTGAAGAGGATCTCGTGTGTTGGTGGAACCCCGAGCAAGTTGCGTACGTGTGAGGCGAGGTCTTTAGTTAACTGGTGAAATTCCTTCGATGGGTGGGATATTTCGGTTATGTAATTGAGGCCTCAAATCAGGCGGCTTCTTCGAGCACATGTTGAGGTAGCACCGATGGTTCGGCACCAAAAATTAATGACTTGAGAACGTTCCATACCTTGCCCCGCGAGTTATGGAGGGGTTCATAAAGGACGACCTATGGCTCGAAGCCCGTAAGACTAAAAATGAGCGTAGGTCTAGAACACAAGAATAGGGATTGATGTTGCAAACAGCAAGTGCGTATCATCAAGCAGGCTATGATAAATGAAATGGAAAGTCCTTCAACTCTCCAAGGGGCTGAAAACTCGAAGACTGCTATCCTTGCACGCCCAGAATAGCATTCCATCGCGGTCCGACATCTGCCAGCACCCGTCACACTTCGTCTGTCTCCACAAGCAAGACATCTTTATGGTCACCAGCAGCCTTCCGAGCAGCCAGTGCACCACTTTCGACAGAGAGTAAGGACGAAGAGATAAGGGAATCAAGGACGTCGAGTAGCTCTTGCTCTTTTGAGTTACGTTGTGGAAAATCATCATGAGCAATTCTGATGTATCATGCCTAAATGACGATCCAGCAGCTTTACGGAAACGCCCATAAGAATTCGCAGAGGGACAAAGGGGACCACTGTTCTACTCACATCTTTCTTTACACGATTTTCGGCCATACTCTTCAGTTCTTGAATGAGAGTGTGCACAGCTGCAGTTTTGCCAGTACTAGGCACATCAGATATATCTATACAAAGTTGAGCCTTTTGCTAGGAATTCCATGCGTTATGCTCACCGTAGTTCAAGAACTGCTTCCAAGATCGTGACATATTCTCCGTCTCGATAAGGTAGAGCATCAGGTCGTTTCCCCATGTGTAATGTATGCGCTGCTCGGAGATACGGATCAGCTGGCAAGCTCTGTAGAGTTGCGTTGTCTTGACCGGTCGCTGTTGGTGGCTTGACCTTGGATTTGAGAGCCCGTCGCTTACGGAGGAGTAGGTTCCACTCTTCCTGACCTATGGCGGCGTTTGGAAGGGGTTTTGAAAGGATCATCGTCGTCGATCATAGCGCTATGTTCTTTGATTGGTTGTGAATAGAAAATGTGAACAGACTCGGACACAATCTTTGCGTCTATAGCCGTGGTGGTCTGAGAACGGGCAATTCGTCCTGTCATTAGTGCAAAACAAAAAAACAAAAAGAGGGTAAGGGAACAAAAGAGTGACCATTGTGTTGACCACACTGCGTGTGTCAATGAGAACGGCGAGGCGAATAAAGTTTGTATGTGGGCTTCTTAAATGGCTCCTAACAACAGGATCACCACGTTTCACGACTATGAGGTTATATCCTCCCAAGGAGGAAAACGGATATTATGCCCAAAACACAGGTAAGATTTGAAGGAAGTGTATTGTCCAAGTGCGTCTATCTTAGCGTGGCTCCCCCACTCTGGGTGATATCAGTGCTAGATCGCCAAAGAGCTGGAAAGAACGCACCATGATCGCTTCCTCCTCCAATGGTGTCATCTCTAGTCGTTCCTGATACCGTGCAGGCACCTCCCAAAAATCATTATACGATCTACCCAAAGCCGAGCCTCCTGTTGCAGGACCAGTACTCTTCTTTGCTGCGGGGTCAGTATCACCTGCATTGGGGGTTGGTCCGGATCCGGATCGTCGTTGGAGGGTAGCTTGGATTTTGGCAACGAACTCGCCATAACGGTCTTTGATC
>Ga0307515_10023087_pt1 | contig 10927 bp, 4 predicted proteins | sample 17_EM_MG_FD_194513 | JGI IMG/M metagenome (GOLD analysis project Ga0307515, IMG submission 194513) | Populus trichocarpa ectomycorrhiza microbial communities from riparian zone in the Pacific Northwest, United States - 17_EM | ecosystem: Host-associated > Plants > Roots > Unclassified | place...
TCCGTCTTTCTATTTTTTTTCAAGGTATGACATTTCTTAGTGTCATGTCCATGGTAATGGTAAAAGACAAACTTATTAGAGTTTCTTATGTTTAAACCACTTTTCATAAAAAAAATAGTATTGCATGAAGTCTTTTCTCTTGATGGTGGCCAATACTTCAGCACATATGATGAAGAAATATATGGTCACGAGCTTGATAAATACTAGACGATCATGAACGCTCCCCTTGGTGTTCCTTTTTTATGCTTTTGTGGTAGGCAGATGACATTGTAGAGATTCTGCTATTTTAAAATGAGAATGTTCATATTTGCTGGCACTTACTTGTACTACTTGAGTATGATTCTTCATTGTCTATTTTACATTAACCAGAGTTCTATTATGGAGTGTAAATAAGCATCCCCTTAATGAATAGTTATGAACTCCTTTTATTAGTATCTTTGTGGCAATTGGTTCGAGTAAATTTTTAACTGTTAACATTTCCTCAATGAATTTATGAAGATAAGCTCTAGTGCTTTTATTTTCTCATTAAATGATGGATAATATATTAGTCATGCTCTTTATAGTTGGAATACTAATGTTAAGACAAAAGAAAAACTTCACGTAGTATCTTTCTGGCAATGTTGTTAAACTTGGCGCAACCAGTTAACTTTGAAATCTCATGATTAAAATCTTTATTTATCCTAAGTTTCAAATTAAACCGCATGAGAGTTAGTTTGACACGATCCAGTCAACTTGAAATGTTCAAAGACAACCTGGATGACTGGTAAAAACATGGTTTGATTTAAAAAAAAATGGAGGTGACTCTTTTTTTATATATACATAAGTATTGAGAAAGAAACATATTGGATCAATTCGGGTTTCGTGGCATAACCTGCCAAACTCATGACTTAAATCATAGATTCCACTGAATTAAATAACTTTTTTAAAACTACTTTTTATATAATTATATAATATCAAAAATAGTCACTCGCAAAATCAAATACCAACTCAATATTAAGATGTTTGTTTAAGATAACGATAACTCTATATAAAGCAAACAAAATAAATTACGAAGTCAGATTTTTTTTCTTTTCTTTGTAATCTATGAACCTTTTATAAGTGTAACCAATCAAGATAATGTTGTTAGAATTTTAAAAAACTAATTACATTGAACTTGTGTGCATCAAATGATGAGCATTAAAATTTTAAGGATATATGATACAATACTTGGCATCAACCTAGTCTGTATTTTTTATATATATTATAAGTAATTTAACAAATAAGTATATTAAACAATCTGTACAAGTGTGTGTGTATTTATATATAACCAATAAGCCTTTATTTATTAGTTTAATATATCTGGTTTAATTTTGTCTATGATTATATGTTTGGTAGTTGCTTTCTCTTATAAAGTTAAGTTTTATTCTAGTTTGTTATCTTTCATTTTCATGTAGTTTATTTAATAATCATGCTAAACTATTTATCACAATAAATTATAATACTATAATATATTTAGTTTGGCATAATTAAACCTAAATAATTGCAACTAACTAGAATATTTCTACTCATAGCTAGACCTTATGTCACTTTACTTGGAAACATAAGCAAGTTGAAGGAGAAAAACAAAAACAAGGATAAAAATTAGCCATACTCTGTACCAAGATTTGTTCAAAGGAGATCCATATAACTCACGGGCGAAAGGAAGAACCAGTCTAAAGTTGCCTGCCCACCAATATCCTTTGCATCATGCATTGCATGTAACACCCTCTTGTGACTGTCGGGCCCTACAAATCAAGACCCAATTGCCGCAATTTAATTATAATTGTTTCGGTGCTTAATTAACAGAAATAATTAATTTGGCGTATCACGCTACTCATCATGATCATGGAGATGAAATAAGATAAAAAAAATTACTGTTGATCGGTGCATAAACTAATTTAAAAATATTTATTGTAGTTAATATTAGATTACTTGCTTGTAAAACGTTACATGTTAGATCAATTTTATTTTTTTAATGTATAAACTATATCCAGGCGTTACATGTTTTCTAGTAAAAAAAGATTTAAACCTTATGAGTTTTAATCTAGAGTGTCCTGCTCAACTTGATAGGTTAAAAAACAATTTGAGTTAACCTATTAAACTCGTAACTCATGTCATGTAACTGAGATAACCTAACAAAAAATAAATCAAAATAAATCATGAAACTCAATTCTCAATCAATTCAGTATTAAAGAATGAAATTGAAAAAAATTAATTAAAAATAAGAAAAAAAACTGAGTCAACCAAGATAATGAAATCATATTAATCTTATAGAAAATAGACTTTAAAAGTTATGAAGTCTAATTTCACTAAATATTAAATTATAAAATTAAAAAAAAATAAAAAAATATTTAAATGAACAATGAAGGAACCAGGAACTTCCCTTTTCATTTAGTTTTTGATGATAATAAAAATAGTTGTCTTAAATATTTGATAACTAATTTTTTATTCTTTATTAATCAAAATGTCCATATTCAATGAACTTTCAGCAGCTGCATAATGTGGACGGCAGTACTCTTACATTCATATTTGATCAAAAGAGTTATAGATTTCTATTACCAATTAATAATAATAATAATAAAAAAAAAAACTAAAAGAGAATGACGAGTAACTGTAAATGTATTTTAGCACTAAACTTAATTTCACTGCCACTGGTGGTTCAAATATTGTTCACCAGGGCAAAAACGACGTTGATTTAGATTGTTCTGACATAAACAGCGCTGTTTTTTAAAAAAGAAATTAAGTGATTTTTTAGAAATATATATTCAATCTGATCCTTAGATTTTAATGTCTTACTTCAATGGTCCCTGCCCTTTATTCGTAATATATCTTGGTCCCTGGATGAAGATAGAAAAGAATCGAGGAGGGAGAAGACACGAGTGAGAAAACTCCAACGAGCTCCATTCCAACCATGTAATCCAAAAATCTTGGGAACCATGTGTCCGTGATTACGAGGAGAGTTTGTTGCCAACGTTTTTAGCGAGGAAAAATACATAACATTTTTTTTTTTAAAAAAAAAACAATTGAATTTATGTGTTTGATTTGTTTTTGAGAGATTCTAGAGTGAATTAAGATATATTTTGAGGCTATAAAATGATTTTTACATGTTATGGGGATGATTTTGAGCTTTTTAAAGATACAATTGGTGGAGTGGTTAAGTTTAAGGAAGGCAATATGTTAATAATTATTTTTTAAAATGATTTTTGTTTGAAAATATATAAAAATAATAATATTTTTTTATTTTAAAAAAATTATTTTTAACATCAATATATTAAAATAATTTAAAATAATTAATTTCAAATAAAAATATTTTTCAAGAAACACAATTCTTATTGAAAAAAAATTAAAATTTTTTTTTATGTTTTTATATCGTTTTAATATATTAATTAATAACAAAAATAATTTTTTAAAAAATAAAAAAAATATTATTTTAATATATTTTTAAATAAAAAACACTTTAAAAAACAACTTCTACCAAATTTTTAAACACCATCTAAATATCATCAAGTTTTTTGTTTTTTTTATCTTTTGACCTAATGGGTTGTATTCGTCCATGCTTGAAGTAAGGGTCTAGGTTTGACGTAAGGGCTTGTCTGTCTTGGCCGAGGTTTTTTTTTTCCTTTTTTTTATAGTAATATTTTTCTTATTTTTTACTATTTACTCAAAATAAATTTCCTTCCATAATAATGTTTTTCAGATTTTTCATGCAACCTCAAAAACAAAGGATGATTGTTTTCCTAATTTGAAATTTTTCTTGTTTATTTATAAAAATTATTATATGTAATCATTTTCTTAAAAAATAATGATACCACATACAAATTTATAAAATAAATTTAATTATCAATTTTTTTAATATAACATACAAAATGGAGTTAATATAATACTAATGTTTTTACAATAATCGAGGTTTAATATTTAATAATTAATCAATCCAGGGTGCATAGTTTTCAAAAGTTTAATGATAATTAGATCCAAAATGGAGTTAATACAACACTAATGTTTTTACAATAATGAAAATCTTGACGCTATCAGGATTGACATTTAGAAGAGAAACGGTCTAAATAATAAAGATTTAATATAGTTGATAATTTATCATCTTTTAATTTATATTAGTTTTCAGTCTCTTGTGTCTGTCGAAAATTGATCATAGTTATTTGACATGTCTAAAAAATGTGATTCCTTATTTTTCTTAAAGTTCCATCAAAGTCTCATATAATTTATTGTTTGATCTTATCATTTTCCTATATAAATTTATAATTAGATTTTAAATTATGAAATAAATTTCAGAATTATGTCAATATAAAAAAAACAGAACAATCAAGTAGAAAATCATAGGATTTTTTTTTATTCATGTGGGGTGTCCGAATCAGCTTGCACGCACCTCTACTAATCCCTACGTGCTCTGAAGTTAACGATCAGGTAAATCTCAAGTGACCATCAATATTAGTAACCTGATGGCTCGAACCTGAAACCACATGTTTTTCTAATTATATGTTTAAGTGTTATCAATAATTAATTACTTGTTTGTTTGTTTTTTTATCTATCAAAACCATATACATTCATAAAATATATTTGAACTAAAAAATAAAAACACACATGATGTTAAATACTGTAAAATACATATTAAATAAAAGAATTTTTAAACTTAATATCCATTGATTTTATCTCATTCACCTAAATTTTCAAAATTAATTGAAATATTAAAATAGACTTTATAACGTCACTTGACGTAGTGTGCGGGACACAAAACTAGTGGTAAACTATAATTAATATGCTGATTCGAAGTGATGAAGATGAGCCCCCACATGCTTCTACTTCAACAAATGTCATCATATTTTCCATAAATAATGTTTACACGGCAAAGCAGATTTCGGTAACTCTTATTAGATATTGTTTCTCATTCCGGTTTAATTATAAATTTAAAAATATCATTAATTTTTTTTATATTTTAAAATTATTTTGATGTATTATATCAAAAATAATTTTTTAAAAAATATATTATTTTAATTCCAAACAAGCGTTTAAAGCACACCGTCCACCATAAATATATGGGTTATTAAACAAATAAAATAAAATATTTGTGGTTTGGCCGGAGTTCGTTATAAGGATGCTTCAATGACCTCATCACGGAGCACATCAATAATTTCCGTGGTCCATCTAAGATCCCCATTTTCTGGGAAAAATAGAAAAACAAAAAATCTATGTGCTTAACGTGCATCCCAAGGAATTAAGGAAAATATAAATGCCTAGTAATTTTGGTCTCGTATCCGCCCGCAATTTTTGACTCATAGACATGCAAACGACAAAATTAGAGGTAAATTTCTTGCTGACAAAAGCATCTGGCTTCATCAAATTGCAGGTCCATAAGAGCATCTCCAAGGCGAGATGCTATTTTAAAGAGAAAAATTAATAAAATAGTATTTTAAATAGTATATATATAGCTATTTTTACTATGCATGTTCCAATGGAAAAAAGCCATTTGAAAAGCCAATTCTATTAGAGTGGAATAAATAAGTGTTTTATTTTTTTTAATGATTTTAATGTTATTTTTTTTCCACATGGCTAGATTTAATTGGTTTATTTTTTTGTTAGCCCCACTTTGTTAGTTTTGACTCTTTTGAGAGATATGTAGGAATAACTTTTGTGGGAAAGAAAAGGCATTTTAGCTTCTTGTTTGGCTCCTCCCTTGGAGTATGAAAAACAAGCAAAGAAAAGCTAAAATATTAGTTTTTTATTTTTGACTATCCATTTAGCTTCTCCATTGGAGATGCTCTAAGCCGCCTCTTTTAAGGTAAAATAACGAGTTTTTTTTTTCTAAATTAGCATAATGATAAAATTTACTTTCTTTATAAAATAATTCTCATTCTAGTATAAAAATAGTGATAATATCTGCACCCATGAACAAATTAAATTAAATTTAAATATATATATATATTTTAAAAAAAATATCTGCACCCATGAACAGGTGAGGTGAAGATGGTTTTCAATTTAATTTAATGAATGAACTGGGTTTTCTTCAAATTTAGCAAATTTTCAGTTTTTTGTTTTTTTGTTAAAACCAAGCAGTTAGCTATGAAAGAGACAGAGAAGAAGAGCTTGGATCCACAACTATGGCAAGCCTGTGCAGGAAGCATGGTTCAAATCCCTCCACTCAACAGGATATAGTCTTTTATTTTCTACAAGGTCACATGCCGAGCACTCTCAATCCCCTGTCAACTTCCCTAGCTAGCTCAAAGAATCCATTCTCTCATCCTCTGCCGCGTTGCCACTGTCAGATTCCTTGCCGACCCTGACACCGATGAGGTCTACGCCAAGATCGGCGTCGTCCCATTACCAGCACCGATGAGGGACTTTGTGGTTAATGATGATTCAGGTCCACTTCCGATTCCAACCCCCCTCTGGCGCGGCGAATTCCAACGCTAAAGATATATTTAAATTGAATTTAATGTATTTTTTTCTTAGATAATTTTTAATATTTAGTATCATCTTTAAAAATCATAAAAGGATATTAACAAAGAAACCCTCTTCATTCAACGCTAAACTCCAAAACACTCTTCCTAGTACAAGCTCTTTGTTGCGCATTTACTTTACGCTGCAAGACCAGTTTTGATGCCTAACCAGTAACCTCTAGGTCATGAAACTACATGGGCGATCTTAAAGTTGGGCATGTAGCTGCTTGCAAATTTTATAGGTCACACATTTATTATATGCAGGATCTTAAAGTTGTGCATGTAGCTATCATCATTTCTATGATAGAGTGAGAATTTTCTTTTTAATTGTGCTAATTTGAAAAGAAAAAAAACTCGTAAAATAACACTGTTAAAAAAGGGCAAAAGCCCCTTCAAGTTTTCTCTTGAGCTAGAATGTCTGGCCTACATTATAATGGCTGATCTCAGCTGTAAAAATGAAGTATAGAAGCGGCGAGATCGAGGAATTAAAATTCCTACTTGGTGTGCATATTTCATTCCTGCTGGATTTTTCTAAAACAAGCATGAAGCTGGTGTATCTGAATCTATATTCTGTGTTGAAGACTTCATGGAATAAAATAAAAAGGGCTTGCGGGAAGTGTTCTACTGTCAATAGCCCTTTTGGCTAGACGTTCTTGAAGCAAACAGAACAAGGGTATAGAAAAGTGGTCCGAAGTAGGGAACAACTAATGGATTGATATAACGATATCCCTAATTGATGTGCCCTAAAAAAAAGTGCAGACAGGGTGTCCATTTGGGCCTAGGCCCAAATGAAACCAAACAACAAAAAGCCCAAAAGAAAGGAAATTAACCGATCAAACAAAAAAAAGGAAGAAGAGCAGCTGGCACGCACAAGAAGGGAGAAATAAAAATTGGCATTGAAATTGAGAAGAGAAAAAAGAGAGAAGGGAAAGAAAAAGAAATACTTGAAGAATGGGACGCTTAAGCATATTAGAGATCTGATCATGACATGTGTTGTATCATTAGAAAATTCTGGTCGAGACATATTCATTAACACCGGAAGGCCACCATCAATGATGGGATAAAGCCACATGAGCCACTCCAAGGCTTGTCTACATGTTGACGCGTGTATTGTGATTAGATCTCAATACACATACTCTTTCTATTAAGGTGTGCAGCTTATAAGATCACTTTATAAACTAAAACAGTCTTTCATAACATGGTTTGAAAGATTCAGTCTAGCAATGTGAAAACACGGATTTAGCCAAAGCAACTCAGACCATATAGTAGCTTTAATTATTTATGTTGATGATATTATAGTCACAGGAAATAATGAAGAAGGAATTTCAGAATTACAAAGATATCTAGCAAGTGAATTTGAAATGAAGAATTTTGGTCGGTTAAAGTATTTCTTGGGCATCGAAATATACAGATCAAAACTGGACATATTCCCCTCACAAAAGAAGTATTATTGGACCTATTAGCCGAGACAGGTATGTTGGATTGCAAACTTGTGGATACATCAATCGTACAAAATTATTATTTAGTGAAATATCCAGATCAGGTTCCCACAAATAGAGAACGATATCAGAAATTGGTGGGAAGACTCATCTATTTTTCATATACACGTCCTGATATCGTATGTGCAGTCAATTTAGTCAGCCAATTCATGCAGAACCCAAGTGAAGTACATATAGAGGTAGCATTGCGAGTACTTAGATACTTAAAATCCTCTCCAGGAAGAGAAATTCTTTTCTCAAAGAATGATCACCTTAACATCATTGGTTATACTGATGCAGACTGGGTAGGAAATCTGACTGACAGAAAGTCTACTTCAGGATACTTTACCTTTGTTGAAGGAAACTTAGTAACCTAAAAAAATAAGAAGCAAAATGTTGTTGCTCTATCTAGATGAATGATAAAAGGATTATGTGAAATATCATAAATAAAGAGGCTATTTAAAGAGCTAGAATATCCTACGAAGACTGGTTGACACATTATAGCTGCTGAGTACTCATGAATCGCTCTCTTTTTCTATAGGGTGTGCCTCATTTCTCACATCAAAACCTTCAAATGAACCACTTTTTTTAAGCTCCTGAGGCTGCTCAGCATTGTCTTCTGCTTCCTCCGATACTTCAATAGCAGCGCGATCACTGTCCAATAGATTATTCGGGTCTAGAATGGAGGCTGAAAGAAGGTGAAGAGTCAAGGGAAAGTGAAGTGTCAAGGGAGGGGCGGGCTGAGTAGGAATTTTTCAGGTTTTTCCTAGCCTTCGCTCGCCATCTTTTCAGCCCTTCAATCACATCTTCTGTGAACACAGCTGGCCTCATTGATGTACCCATCTGTTTTGCAAGTCACATTTAGGATCAAATTCTTGAATATATAATCACAGTTAGTTGAATAACCGCGCTGTAATGGTAGCTGTTCTAGGTCAATATACGTGTTTTCTGTATGCTATGAAATTTTTTGATGCTATATAGGATCTGGTGATCATAAACATATTCAGATGCATACCTGTGTGACCAAAGCATATAGAGGTAATGTCACATAGCCACAGAGAAAGTGTACCAACACTCCCATGACAACCCTTATGACAATGTCTTCAGTTCGTCGGTGGAAGCATGATCTAAACCCAAATTTGTACTGAATTTTGAAGCAACATTAGAACTGGAATTTTTCGTCCTTCAAACAAACTAATAGAAGAAAATTTAAACAATAAATCACCAATGAATGCTTACCCAAGTCCATGTGAAGAATGCCAATTGAAAGGAGTTCTGCAAAACCCAAAATACAATTTAGAATAGATTCAAACAGCCACATATATATAATTTTTCTTTTCTTTATCTTTACATATACAGAATTGCTGTGCTGTTTTAACAAAAAAAAATTAAAAAAAGGAAAAATTGGTTAAGGGATTGAAGAATGACCTGAAACGATATGAAATGTAGGAGTTGGAGAAGCAATTTAGGCCTACCAAACCAGAAGAGATGGTCACTAGGCCTAACAAGTAAAGTTCCCTTAACAACATGAGATTTATCATGGCTATCTAAGCACATTAAAGTTATGATGGCTTGTAGTTTTGTCCCAACCAGCAACAACATCTGCAAAACACAACACCAAGTTCAACATACAGGTTCTTCATGCACAATTACTTGAATCTTTTTCAAGAATATCAGTAATTATTGGAGTCGATTTACTTACCACTAATGGAATAAATGGAAGCCAGTAATAACTGTAAAATTCTACACGCATACACGGACAAAAAGTTAGAGCTATAAACCTTTGATAGGGTATTCAGGTATATATAGAATCTGATTAAATGAAGTGAGAGTGTATTTGAACATACTGTGTGCATTGAAGAATATGAAAGAAATAGCAAACATCCAAATCCAGAAACTGCAAAAACAGAAATTTAGGCAAATAATTAAGTTTCCAATGTTTGGGTTTAATGTGTTTATAGTGAGCTTTCAAGATTGGAAATTATTTTTCATCATCAGGATGGCTACCTTATCCCCACCATCACACCAAAGTCTTTATCCAAAGCTCTTCTAATGTATCTGTGAAAATCGAAGTTGTTGTCTTGATCAAAATGGGCCTGCACAAAGAGCAGACAAAAAACACCAGTTTGAGTTGATGAGAATTGTTCATTATCCTTCCTCTGTAACTTTGTCCCTATTTTCAACTAGTTGAGGTTGGTGTATCTACCATGATAAATCCATGTCTAAGTGTGAAATAATCCACTTTGGAGACAGAACCATAGAACTGTCTGAGGAAACATGCCTGCGAAAGTTGGCAAAACAACAACATTACAGAAATAAGCAGATAAAATTTAAACATGATCAAACATTCTTTTCCTTTTTTCTTAACTAACCGGCCAGCGAAGAACTGAGTTTTCATTCCAATATCTCAAATGCCGCTTCCCAAATGATGTTTGATGAGTGAGCTGGAATCTCCTGGGATCTGAATGTATGATCAGAAACAGCAAAATAAGTACAAACTTCAATAATTCAGTAGCTCATCTGGTGTTTTGTTTTTTACATGCCTTACATAAAGTTATTAAACATGTTGCAAGTTATTAAACATGTTGTAGGCCCGGGTCATGAATTTAATAAATTAATAAATTAATTTAAAAATATATATTTTTAATAATTAATTTTAAAAAAAAACAATATTATTTTAAAAAATTATATAAATAAACCATTACTGATTTACATCTTGTCAATTCAAACCCAGATTAATTTAAAACCTTATCTAAGCCTGTAGCATAGTCGGCATTTGGAGCATAGTCGGCCGGTCAAGTCACCAGGTTTAATGATAAGCTTGTATTGTAATTTTTTTTTTGTTTTCTAAATGGTGACCAACATAACCATGAAATTTTGCAAGTAATGTAATCACAAATTTAAATCATGTCGAATTACAGACACGGTCTCAAGTAAGATATTTTCGATTTAACGATGAAATTTTTAGGCCATAACATTGAT
>Ga0307515_10023088_pt1 | contig 10926 bp, 6 predicted proteins | sample 17_EM_MG_FD_194513 | JGI IMG/M metagenome (GOLD analysis project Ga0307515, IMG submission 194513) | Populus trichocarpa ectomycorrhiza microbial communities from riparian zone in the Pacific Northwest, United States - 17_EM | ecosystem: Host-associated > Plants > Roots > Unclassified | place...
ACAATATAGAATTTATTAAAGACGTTTTATGATTTTTAATTAAGCAACAAAGTGAAATCCGATTTTTTGGCCAAAAGTGGCCGGCACTCAGAAAAAAATTTGGTCAAGCTCGCTGCAACGGGTTGTAATGGGGCAAGTGGTTTTATCCCTTCGAATTGGGAGTATCATTTTCCGTCATTATCGGCGATCAGTGCGCCATACCTCGGACAGTAATGTTGCTCACTGGTAAAACGAGTTTGGAGGCCCAGTTCACGGCGTCCGATCCTACCCCCGTTTGAGAAGCTCCTTGACGAGGTGAATGTTGGAATATTGTTGTTCTCGTCACAGTAGGTACGGTTTGGGTTTAATTACGGTTCCTTAATATCGGTTATGTACAGGGTTGTGGATCCGTTTCCGCGTATTCTGATACTGGTTTCATGTTGTGGCTCGGCTGTTATCACTATATAAGTAGTCCTATCGTAGAAGTAGATAGAACAACGAAGTAAGGGAGTTTCATTTTCTGTCAGTGAATGCCATCACGCGGTGGACTACTTATTTTTTTCGTCTAATCCGCTCTTGTGGATAGTTCTCCGAGCTGCAGCAAGGCCAACGGTTAGTCGTCGACTTGTACATGAATGCATCTTGTGAAACGTTCTACGCATATTTCCGACACGAGGTCGACAAGTGTGTTGGGTTCGTCGGGCGAGATGGAGGTCAAGTGTAATTGGGTCGAGTTTAAACCGTAGGCTCGAGGCAAGACACCACTGACATGCACTGTGTCCTTGAGAAATCACTAGTCGTCGGCATTATTGGACAGCGCCGTCCAAGGTAATGATTGAGTGGGGATGCGTGAATAATTCATGGGCGAGAACAACGGATGAGCTAACTAGAACGCTTGAAGATTGGCCAACAATATATCTCAACTCTCAACTTGGCCAATCTCACCAATCTCATCAAACAGCTTCAATTCACACATCGAGGCAACTAAGAATCTCTGACTGGTAGTTGCCTCCAACTCTCCTCGAGCGAGCGAGGAAAGGGAGGGAGCGTGGTGGAGAGGGAATGTCCTTTGGGGGTCTTCGTCGAAGGGGAGTGCGGTCATCGTAAACATAACGGACAAGTATGTCGAAAATAGGCTGAGGGGTCAGCCGAGAAATAAGTGGATAGCAGGCCATCCGCCTCGAGAAGGATCCTAGGAACAGAAGCAGACTGGATGCAAGAAAGATCGACGTCGGACGGAATGGACCACAGAATGAAGGAGGAAGCCTTGTTCTAGATGAAACATACTAGCCTGGGCTGGGAAGATGCTGCTCGAATGAGAAGGAACAACCTGTCCTTTGAAGACGAAATCGGACTGCGCCTCTGCAGTGAGAGGTCCCAACCAACCTCGTCGCCGCCGTCGTTCGTCGTGATGAGCGCATTCACGACGTCAGCCTATCTGTCGGCCCACAAGCTCGCCGTTCGCATCGTCCCGCTGTTCGTCGCTTGCCCGTCGAGGTCGCACATGACCCAATGACTATCACTCAGCACCCATTCCATCCTCTGAAGGCGTGACATATCTCCTCAATGTCCTCGCTGACCATCCGAGCTTGTCACCTTGCGCAAGGGTCAACGCTCTGATCAAATAGGGCAATGGGGGGCTGGCGAGATCGACCTCTCGTCGTCCTACTTCCCATGCGCAGAATTTGCGGAGACCGCGCCACACATTGCAGATTAACCCGTGGATACAGGGTAGGTTCACGAGCACCAGGGAGATTCTAATGGCACATGAGTGTCATTCCCTTTCTAATATATGTTTCGATCTCCCCCAACAACTGGGTTCCGCAGGAGTGATGGCGCATGCACATGAACCTGGCGCAGAGAAATCAGAGTGAAAAGGGGTGGGCGAGTAATTAGCATTAATCTTTTAAACCAGTTTCGTTCTTACGAATAGAGACTTGCATAGCCATGGAAAATCATCTCTATGTACATACTTCTGACATCGTTTAAAACATGATGATATCAGTGATTAGGACAGAACCATTCAGTTCAAATATCAAGTTGAAATCGCCGAGCCGGAACAACCTCTTCCATAACAAAACTCCCATCCCTCCCAATCAGCTCCCACTTTTTTTTGGGATACGGATGCCGATCACCAAAGGTGAAACTCTTCAAAGGAGACCCATGAATAGCACGCAGAGTGACGATGTTTTTGAGAGTGGGCACCAGCTCTGGTTGGACAGTGGGGCTAATACCTTCGATCTGCAGACTCTCCAACCTGGGGCAAAGTACTTCGGGTAGCTGGCCCTCCCAAATCAGTTCAGAGGTACCCTGTGCATTCATAGGGAGAAAGGCCTCAAAGAAGGTGACATATGGATCAACTACATGCACGCTATTGAGAACCAGGGTTTCCAGAGCTGGTAACGATCCAAGGAGCTTTGGAATATCATTGAAAGAGGAATCTGCATCCATGTTCCATGATAAGAACAGGAGCTTCAATCCTGATAGCCTTGCATTGACTGCGACATGCTCTTCCCAGAGATAATCGGGTTCCTCATCATCGCCAACAAATACTTCCAATTCACGGACCTGTGGAAGTTTCAAAGTAGCAAGTCTGGAGAGCCTCGTAACCAATCTAGTGCAGAGAGGCATTTCTGTCAATTGGTCCTGTCTTGGTCTATCCATATCACAAGCACCATTGTCCTGGTATCCCTCAAGCCTGTGGAACGTTTGACTAGCCCAGGGTGACAACTGAGACCTCCACACAACAAGAATTTTGAGCATATGGAAAAATGGTGCATCTGGTGAAGATTGCGGGTTTGACCGCATGCCCAGAATTGAGGAGGGCATCCTCACTTCTTTGAGGCCATGGAAAGAAAAGAAATAATCAATGGGAAGTTCCAGAGCATCATTTGTTAAAATGTATTCCGACTCCCTAGGAAGTGGAGGGTAACTGAACTCTGTAAAGGGTAAATCATCACTACCCCCGGAATACCTTGATAAAGGAACTATGCCATGCGGGCTTGAAACCCCAATGAAGGTTCTGCGTGTTCCCAATCCAACGTCAAATCTCTTGTCTGGTTTATGGATGATCCATTCCTGCAATTCTGACCCCTCACCAAAGCTCCACTGAAATGAGAAAACTTGTTTCTCGGCCGGATATGATGCCACAATAGCACCAAAGGCCGGGATGAGTCCATTTCTTTCTGCACCCCTCGACCATCTTTTGTAGTGCAGATGAAGCTTCCTCAGTTGCCTACAGAGTGGTGCTAAGGTCTGGCTCGATAGCTTTGCACTTGCATTACGCCCTCCAGCAGCAAATGCCAGGAAGAAAGCGCTGCTCAGTGCATGGGGGCTGGAAAGTCCCATCCATAGCTCTTCTAAAGCTGGCACAAGTCCCAGCATATACTTCAATAGCCGCTCACTGCATTTGATTTCCAGCTGCAGACAGGTCAAGCTCTGAGCAGCAAAAATCGGATGCAAAGCGGCAAGCTGCAAATCCCCTCTCCATTTGCTGCATTGGCCACACTTGATCTCCAACTCGCCTAGGCGAGGGCAATGAAAATGTTCAATGGCACCAAGGTTATTAGAATCATACCTCAGAATTGAACATGAGGGCATATACACAGACTGGATAGTATCAGCGTCCTGTGGGAATATGATAGAGCATCCCTCGAGGGCAGGAAAGATCCGGCCTTCCATCCACTGGATAGAAACACACTTCAACCGCAAATCGCGGAGCGTCTGGGTCAGAGGAAGGTCAACGGCTGGCGGATAACTTGGGAGGGAGAGACGATGAGCGTCAAGGATCTCCAGCTTAAGAAGGGATGGGAGGATATCAACAGGACTCTGCATCCTCCTACAAGCGAGTCTGAGGGTTGTGAGGGATGAGAAGGCTCGGAAATGAGCAGGTTGGACAATGTAGAGCGCAGCATCAGGGTTCAAGACCTCCATTACAGTAAAGCGTGGAGTGACAGTTGTGGTGATTGCAGTGAGAAGTGGCTCCAGGAAGTTGCCAAGTTCGCAACCTTCGTCGAGTATGAAGGACTCAAGGTGCTGCAAAGGATGCATAATTTGCAAATCCTCATATTCTCCAGGGGGTGGAAGTGAAAGAAGTGCAAGCGAGCGCCATCTAGATGTTGCCCCGGATGCAGCCATAAAGCACGCATGAAATTCAACAGGATCGACATGCGATCGATGATAAGGACTCAAATGTTGTGTATCAACAGTCACATCAAGGAGCCATCTCCTCCCAAATCTCTCGACATCTTTCTTCTTTGTCCAACTGTAGATCCTCAATTGAGAGTGGACGCCCGGAGTGGAAAGCATAATATCGCGCCAGTACTGGCACGCAAGCATCAAATTGGTTTGAGAGCGTGGATCGACTTGGATTGCGTACAGAAAGATCTCGGAGAATATTTCTACAGGGACAAGGTGGGCTTTGTCACAGGACGACTGATAGATTTTGTCACAGGGTAGCTTGTGGAACAGGGAGGGCGCCCTAGACCGATCGAAGTCAAGTGACCGGAGGACCGCATAATACTCTCTGTGCCAATCGTCCATGGGTAATGATGGATATGGATCTGGGTAGGTTTCCGTGATTTAATGGCTATCGATTCGAGCGCACTGGGAGATGGCAGGAGTCAGAGAATGCTAATCCGCTCGCCGCACGGAAGGCGTGAATGTGGCCTGGTGGCCTGGAAGACCGGCCAACCTTTTCAGGCCGGGCTCCCCGTAAACGCAGACTGGATGGGACAAATGATGTATCCCCTCGAGAAGTTTTGGTGGGGCGCATCAGATCTCCATTCTCCCTTCGCCCGACTCGCCTGCCCTTTATGTTCGTTCGCGAAGCGGGCACGCGGCTGGTGAGTATGGAACCATGGGGCTTCATCAGTCGAAATGGATTCACGATCGATAGGATTAGGTAGGGACGAATGAGTGGCTCACGCATCCTCTGTACGAACGAAAGCAAGACTTCGTCCCACATGCATATGGCTCAAACGCCGAGAGGCGTAGTAGTCGAACTAGCTATAATCCATACATTGATTATTCAAGATGTACCTCTGGCTGTCCAGTCCAAGAGCCTCGTTGCGTCCGATCGTTTCAGAAATTTACATCATAGAAAAATTTGGACAACAGTAAGGTCACTCGTCCTCTCCTCTGGATGCTCCCAACAGGGCTGATGTTAATAGAAGAGGTTCCAATTGACCCAGAAGTCATGGCTGACTTTGAGGGGCTGGTCCATTCCGTACGTGAGTGGAGTACCGCGCGAGTGTGCAGGTGCAGTAAGCGAGAGAACCCAAGTAATGTAAAGAGACGTACGAGGGTAAGCGTGCGAGCGCCTAGAGGGTTTCGAGGATGCGGGAGCTTGAGTTATTTATCGATTGCTCGACGTCCAGGTACTCTACAATGAGAAATAGTACTCGCATGATCCATTAGCAAGCGTATTGAGTGCGTCATGAGACGGTGTATCGCTCCCTTGCCCGTCTCCTCTGCGTGCAGTGGTATCACTCTGGTGGGACTCCACGGAGGGCGGTGGTGACCACGATGACACCCCGACGTTCGCTACAGCTGAGGGCAAATGCGGGTGTATCACGATCTCCCTCGCGGAACGACGGCCGGCTGCAGTGCAGGGTGTTGTCTACAGCGAACGACACTGACAACTTCTTTTATGCACCAGGTGGCAAAGGCATACATACGCGGAGCCTGTACTGAGATTTGAGAGGACGTTGAGACGAGTCCGAGAGCAGGTGCTTTTCGACGCTCGAGGGACGAAGATGGAGTTGTGGGTGAGAGGAATGACAATCGCAGGCACCGTGAATACGGTTTTGCAGTGGGTGCAAGAGACAGAGTGCTGAAAGCTGGGTAGATAGAGGACACGAAGTTGCGAATGCTCGTCAAAGCGGCGTGCGATCTTGCAGAATGGTAGCGGACGCGAAGCAGATGATAGCAGCTGCCCTCGAGCTGTGAGCAAAGTTATCAATGATCAGCACGCCGCCCCTCGGATAGGGATAGTAAGCCTGGCGCTGTTGCTCACCAGTACGGAGGCCCAGTTCACGGCGTCCGACCCCACCGCCTTCTGAGAAGGTCTGTAACGAGCTGAATACCATCATGCGGTGGATTTGGTCTTTTTTTCGTCTTATCCGCCGTTATGGATTTACTGGCGGGAGCTGTAGCAAGGCGAACAGCCAGGCGAACAGCCAGTCGTCGCACTTGTACGGAATGCATCTTGCAAAGACGTTCTACGCGTATGTACTGCAGAATATAGGGGCGAGTCAACAAGTAAGTCGCGTTCGTGAGGTAGCGCAAGTTGAGGTTTAACCGATCCAGGTCTGACCAATCGAAGTGGGTAGGTTTCCGTGATTTAACAGGGGTCGATTCGAGCGCACTGGGAGGCCGCAAGAGTCAGGGGATGCTGAAGTGAACGAGAATGCAACATTGGGTCGATCCGCTCGCCGCACGCAAAACTTGTACTGTGGCCTGACAGACAGGAGAGCCTTCTCAGGCCGCACTTCCCGTAGGCGCAGACTGTACGGGGCAAATCTGTATCTCCTCGAGAGGTTTTGGTGGGGCGAATTAGATCTCGATTCTCTCTTGGCCAGACTCGCGTGTCCTTGTTCGCGAGTCAGGCGCGTTGCTGGTATGGGGTTCGGCCAGACGACATCGATTCACGATCGATAAGGCTAGGTAGGGTCGAGTGAGCAGCCCACGTATCCGCAGCGCGTACGAATTAACTACCTCGTTCCTCGTACTGCTTAAACGCCGAGAGGCATAGTAGTCGAACTGGCTTCAGTTCATCTATTGAGCTATTCAAGAGGTATTTCTGCCAGTCTAGTCCAACAAAACCCTTTTGCGCTGTTTTCAGATAAAATAATTTAGATTTTACAACATAAGAAAATGTAGACGCTAGTAAGGTCACTCACCCTCTTCGCTGAATGTTCCCCAACAGAGCTGGTATTAATTGAAGAGGTTCCAATTCACCCAGGAGTCATGGCTGCTATTGAGGAGCCGGTCTGTTCCGTACACGAGTGGAGCGTCACGCGGGTGTGCAAATGTAGAAAGCGAGGGATAGTGAAGAATTCAAAGTAATGTAGATGGAGACGTATGAGGGTGAGCATGCGAACGCCCAGAGGTTTGCGGGGATGAGGAACTTGGGTTATTTCCCGATTGCTCGACGTCCAGGTACTCTGCACAAAAGAATAGTACTAGAATGGTCCATTAGCAAGTGTATTAAGTTCGTAATGGGACGACGCACAGCGCCCTCGCCCATCTCATCTGCATCAGTGGTATCATTCTGGTGGCGCTCCACAGAGAACGGCGGCGACGGCGAAATCCTGACATCTGCCACATGCTGAGGAAGAATGGGGGTTTATCACGATCTGCCTCGCGGAAGAACAGCCGGAATCCACTGCCGTGCAGGGACTTGACTACAGCGAATGGCACTGACGACTTCGTTCATGCACCTGGTGGCAAAGACGTATATACACGAAGTCTATGCTCAGACTCGAGAGGACGGTGAGACAAGTCGGAGAGCAGGTGCTTCTTTGAAGTTCGTTTGAGGGATGGACACGCAGGTGACAACCACGGGCCGTGAACAGGGTTCTGCAGTGGGGATCCCTGGCAAGAGACAGAGTGTTGCGAGCGCGGTATGAAAGACAGAGGATAATTCGTTATTCCAAGTTGCGAAGCCCGCCCGCCGCGACCTTGCAGAGCGGTAGAGAACGCAAAGCAGAAGATAGCAGCGGCCCTCGAGCTGTGAGCAAAATTATCAACGATCAGCACGCCATCCCTCGGTCAGTAATGTTGCTCACTGGTAAAACGAGTTTGGAGGCCCAGTTCACGGCGTCCGATCCCACCCCCGTTTGAGAAGCTCCTTGACGAGGTGAATGCCATCACACGGCGGGGTACTATTTTTTTCGTCGTATCCGCTGCGCTCTGGTGGATAGTACTCGCGCGAGCTGCAGCAAGGCTAACGGCTAGTCGTCGACTTGTACATGAATGCACTTGTGAAGCGTTCTACGCATATTTATGGGAGTGAGTCGACAAGTGAGTCGGATTCGTCGGGCGAGATGGAGGTCAAGTGAAATTGGGTCCAGTTTAAACCGTGGCTCAGGGAAGACACCACCTGAGATGCACTCTGTGCTTGAGAAACCACTAGTCGTAATTCAACGCGGCATTATTGGACAGCGCCGTCCAAGGTAATGATTGAGTCGGGATGCGAAACAACGGATGAGCTAACTAGAACACTCGAAGATTGGCCAACAACATATCCCAACTCTCAACTTGGCCGATCTCATCAAACGGCTTCAATTCATACATCAAGGCAACTAAAAATCTCGCCTCCAACTCTCCTCCACCGAGCGAGGAAAGGGAGTAGCGTGGATCATCGGGCAGCAGCGGTTCGATGGTCTTTGGCACCTGGACAAACGACCAATTTCAACAGGAACGACTTCGATAATGACGCACACAGGGACGGTGCACACAGTATTCTTCATGCATCCGCCGCATCTTCACAAGTTGTTTAGCGGTTTGGTCGTCACGGGCTTCCTTCGTCCCTGCAGCGGGGTATTCGAGCTGTAGGGCGACGAGCCTCCCCACGCTAACTCGCCATAGACAATAGACTGGCGCGAGGGCCGACGGGTGAGCGACAATGGAGATTCAGATGAGAGGTGGGTGACGAAGATCAAAACCACTGTCCATTGAACACATATACTACTACCAGTCATATACTAGAGCCACAAGAAATGTAAGAGCGATATCACGAGCCACAAGAATACAACGGAAGACAAATGATCGAAATGGAAAGACAATGAAATGGAATGGAAGGCAAGACCGGTGCTCGTTTTGTAGCGTATCTATCTCCAACAGTGGGATCGCGGGATTGCGTTCAGGAGAGGGAAGGCCCGTTGAGGGTATTCGTCGAGGGGGAGTGCGACCTCACGTGGTCATCGTACACATGACTGACAAGTATGTCGAAAATAGGCTAAGGTGTGAGCCGAGAAACAAATGGTTAGCAGGCCATTCGCCCTGGGGAAGGAACAGAAGCAGACTGGATGTAAGAAAGATCGACGTCGGATGGAATGGATCACAGAATGGAGGAGGAAACCTTGTTCTAGATGAAACATGGGAACCTGGCTGGGGAGATGCTGCTCGAGTGAGAAGGAACAACCCGTCCTTCGAAGACGAAATCGGAGTGCGCCTCTGCTGTGGGAGGTCCCAACCAACCTGGTCGCCGACATCGTTCGTCGTGATGAACCTATTCACGACGTCAACCTATCTGTCGGCCCACAAGCTCACCGTTCGCGTCATCCCGTTGTTTGTCGCTTGCCCGTCGAGGTCGCACATGGATAAATGACTATCATTCAGCATCCGTTTCACCTTTGAGGGCGTAACATATCTCCTAAATGTCCTCGCCGACCAGCCCGGGCAACGGCATGCGTAGGAGACGGCGAAATCGACCTAGCTACTTCCCATACGCAGAATATGCGGGGACCACGTCGCACATTGTGGATTAACCAGTGGATACGAGGTAGGCTCACGAGCATCAGGGGGTGCAAATGGCGCATAAGTGTCGTGCCCTTTCTAATATATGTTTCTCCCCCAGCAACTGGGTACCCGGGTTCCGCAGGAGTGATGGTGTGTGCACATGAGCCAGATGCAGAGGTGTTGGAGTGAAAAGGGGTGGGCGAGTAATTAGTATTAATCTCCAGTGTCGTTCTTACAAATAGAACCTTGCATAGTCATGGAAAATCATCCCTATGTACATGCTTCTGACATCATTTTAAGCATGATGATATCAGTGATTAGAACAAAGCCATTCAGTTCAAATATTAAGTTGAAACCTCCGAGCCGGGACAACCTCTTCCATCACAAAACTCCCATCCGTCCCAATCAGCTCCCACTTTGTGTCGGAATACCAGTGCAGACTATAAAAGGTGAAACTTTTCAAAGGAGACCCAATAATAGCACGCAAAGTGACGACGTTTTTGAGAATGGGCATCAGCTCTGGTTTGTGAGTGGGCCCAATACCTTCGATCTGCAGACTCTCCAACCTGGGGCAAAGTACCTCGAGTATCTGGCCCTCCCAAATCAGTTCAGAAGTACCCTGTGCATTCATTGGGAGAAAGGCCTCAAAGAAGGTGACATATGGAACAACTAGATGCACGCTATTGACAACCAGGGTTTCCAGAGCTGGTAAGGATCTAAGGATCTTTGGAATATCATTGAAAGATGAGTCTGCATTCCAGTGCTGTGATAAGAACAGGAGCTTCAATCCTGACGGCCTTGCATTGACTGCGACATGCCTTTCCCAGAGGTAATCGGGGTCCTCCTCATCACCAACCAATACCTCCAATTCACGGACATGTGGAAGTTTCAAAATAGCAAGTCGGGAGGGTGACGTAACCAATCTAGTGCAGAGAGGCATTTCTGTCAATCGGTCCTGTCTTGGTTTATCCATATTCCAAGCACTACCTTCCTTGTATCTCTCAAGCCTGTGGAAAGCTTGACTAGCCAAGGATAACGACTGAGACCTCGATACAGCAAGAACCTTGAGCGTATGGAAAATAGGCACATCTGGTGGGGGTTGTGTGTCTGACCACATGTCCAGAGTTAAGAAGGGCATCCTCACTTCTTTGAGGCTATGGAAGGAAAAGAAATAATCAATGGGAAGCGTCAAATAATCATTCGTTGCAATATATTCCGACTCCCTAGGAAGTGGAGGGTAGCTTAACCCCGTAAAGGGAGTACCACCATCATATCTTAATAAAGGGACTATGCCATGAGGGCTTGAAACCCCAATGAAGGTTTTGCCTGTTCCCAATTCAACATCAAAACACGACGGCTGGGAGTAAATATTCCGGGGGTAAATAAGTCGGGAATAGGTCGGGAATTTATCATGACCACTTGTGGATATACATACAATATCCCATGATTCCTCCACTACTATTATATGTGAAATACTCGGAC
>Ga0307515_10023089_pt1 | contig 10926 bp, 4 predicted proteins | sample 17_EM_MG_FD_194513 | JGI IMG/M metagenome (GOLD analysis project Ga0307515, IMG submission 194513) | Populus trichocarpa ectomycorrhiza microbial communities from riparian zone in the Pacific Northwest, United States - 17_EM | ecosystem: Host-associated > Plants > Roots > Unclassified | place...
ACATAACGTATAGCATAAAAATCTGAACTAAACCTTCCTCGTGGGATCGACCCCTTGCTTGCTCTATACTATCTTGTGTGTTTTAAGCTAGGGTAATTAATTTGTGCGACCGCGACATCGCAACATGGATGCTTTGGGATGTAATTTGAACTTGTTTCTTCACAAAACCTATCTGTTGGCAGAATTCATGTGTCATCTTAGAAAACTCATATCTCTCTCATATAAGTTCTTTTTCTACTACAATTTGGTAGGTTGATAGGTATTGGAGTCTGAAATCCAAAAAAATTGAGTTTGCATCAAATGGACTTTTGTAGCTCAAGATATTCAAATCGGAATGGTCGAAGGTCAACATTGGCAGAATACGAGATTTGACTTTGAAGACTGCGATCTCCTTGCTCTTTCTCCCTTTGTTTTTCTTGCCATATATGTACAGAAAGGTATGGATGTTAGCTTTCTAATGCCACTAGAATCACTTCGTTTTGACTTCTAGAGCTCAAGCTCTGTACAAAACATCAATCAGAGGTCAAATCTGCCAATTATCTCCAATTTATTTCTTTTTGAATCTTACATCCAAAAGTGCCTTCAAAACATAAAACAAAGAATATCAAGACATTTTATATATAAAATATATGCAAAATACTAGGTAAATGTGGGTAAAACTATCAAATAATATGGTTGCATCAAAATAATTATCTTATCTTTCTATAAACCACTTTCTTGATAATCCATTTCCTATATTGAGTTTATCATCACCATCTAGTTATCTCCACCTTCACAACCTTATCCATGTCTTAATTCCTTACATACTCCTATATCCTGATATGAGTTTCCATACAATACTTCATTATACATCATTAACTTCCATTCAATAAAGGAAGCAACATACAGGGATTTCCATCAACCATGGAAACAACAAACATTGGCCTAAAGCAACATAACAATGGTTTCCATTCAGAAATGGAAACAACAAGCAGTGGCTTTCATTCAATAATGAAAGCAACAAACATTGGTTTTCATCCAACAATGAAAACAACATAATCACTGGCTCACAATCATAATGGAAGCAACAAACCGACTTTCATTTCCTATCTTCACATAATCTCTCCATTATCATACCCTTCACTACTAAATCGTCTTCTCATACACTTGCTCTTCAACACCATAATTTCCTTCTCAATTAACACATAGCCAAACATAATATTTCTACATATATTTAATCATCATTAATCCAACTATTATCATCTCTAACTAATCCTTTCTTCAATATAAATTCCTTACAACCATTTAATAACATTAAAACATATACATAATATTATAAGAATTTTGATACTGAATTAAAAGATTAAGGTGCAATAGCACCTACCTGAATCTCTAATTAAGTGTACTCCTCCAGCTATTGAGGATGCTGCTCCAGAAACTCCTCCTAATCCAAGGAAAATATCACGATTAACATTTCCTTCATTTTATTTCATGATATACCTAAAAAGTCTTTTAAAACTAACTTATAGTTTCAAAGTCATATTCAGTATTTTCCTTTCTTTATCCTCGAATATATTTATATAGAAATTTCCTTCTATTCTAGTTTGCCCTTTTCATATAAATACTCAAGAATCAAATTACACACCAACTCATTACTAAAATCTTTTCCTACACCAATTCTTCATTTTCGGTCATAAAGCCATTTTCCATTTCTTTTCTTTTCCAATTACTTTTTCACTTCTAACATAGTCTAAAATACAAATTATATTCCATATATCACATAACCAAACACACTCCTTAACATGTTTCCTCTAATCTTTCCTTTCCTCACTCACATTACTAGAATTCCAATATATTAGTTAACCTTGATATTATATATCATTTCAATCCAAACTTTACTCATATATCATATTTTCTACACTAATGACCATATTTACTCACATATCATTTCTTTTAGATTGGTCGGCCATGCAAGGAGCTTTTCCCACTAAAGTAATTAATTTTTTTCTTTCTTTCTTAACATCAATTGACATTCATAATACTTATTTTAACATTTCTATAAATCAATTGACAAAAACCCCCAAAATTCACATATAAACTCTAATGACACAATCTTAACAAATTCAATCACAATTAATCAAATCTATATTAATCAACTCAATTAAGTTTAGAATATTTTATAAATCACTCAATTTACATTCATAATACTCATTTTAACATTTCTAACAATCAATTGACAAAAACCCCAAAATTCATAAATAAACCCTAATGACATAATTCTAACAAATCCAATCACAATTCAATCAAATTCATATTAATCAACCTAATTAAGTTTAGAATATCTTACCAATCACTAATATATCCTCTAAAAGCTAGCCAAATTGAAATTGCTCCAAGCTTTCCTCTTCTCCCCTCACTTTCCTTATCTTCTCTCACTAAACTCTACTTTCTCTTAATTTTCTCTCTTAATAACAAATATATAAGTGTTTAAAATCATTAAATCTCACAAACCTCCTCACAAATCCATGATCTCCCTTGTTTGTTTTCCTATTATCTAGCTAAGAAAGATGAATAATTTTCATTTCTAAACATTTCTATAAGTTTCGGCCAACAAGCCTATTTATAGGCAATAAATTTTAAAAATTCCCTTTATGTCCTTGCCTTGCACCTTTAATTTTTCACAGGTAATATTTCCCGGAACCTGATGCCGGTTTATACCAAACTTAAAACTGGTGAATTCGAATTTCATTAAATTACATGTTACCATTTTTTATTTTTTTTCTTTCATATAATTTTTATTCTCATTTTATTCTTTTTTTTATTTTCCGGTATTTTTCAAGTTTCCATTTTTTAAAATCGATACAAAAACTTTTCTATCCAAATTTCTTAACCCAATATCATTCCTCTAAGGTAAAGATAAATTTGACATGCTCAGTGTAATATTTAATTCACTATCCTTCTAGGTTTACATTTACATCATAATATTTACACCGGTGTGTGCATAAAAATAATTTTCCCGAATAATATCAAAAATCCAATACCACCCCCGTTAAGGTATATTCAATTTACTGTATCGGATAAATATTTATTTTTCATTCCATGTAAATTTATTCGGGGGTTTCACACCTCTACAAGACCATGGTATGCTAATTTGGTGAACTATTTAGTCACCAAAGAATTCTCTTTAGGTTTGTCTAAATCCTAAAAAGATAAGTTACGAGCTGATGTTAAATATTATTTTTGGAACACTCCTTATTTGTGGAAATTTTGTGTGGATCAAGTAGTTAAAAAATATGTGCAACAGGATGAATTTCATTCCATTCTTACTTTTTTTTCATTCTCATTGTAACAACCCCGATTTCCTACATCCTTTTTCGTGAAACATTGAAAATTTTCAGGTAAATTATTTTTTTTTAGATATACAGGTTCCACCAAAATTTCTACCAAAATTTCGGTAGAGTCTCCCTTATACCTGGAGGTCCCAAGATATCGACAAAATCATATTACACTTCCAATTTTAATTCACATCCTGATCCAATCGTCTTGGATCTCAACCCAACTCATCATCATCAACACTACACATCTTATTCAATAACATCATATAATGTAATTCAAGTGAAAGTTTTGATTTCAACTATAAACATGCATGGTTAAATAGTTACTTAGAGTTACAAACATTAGATTAAAGTCATACATTCAAATGTACGGATTAATATTACATTTCAAGTTTTAGGAGATAAGACTCTTAATTTACAAATAATTACATGGTCAAAAGCAAAAGGTAACTAAACCAATATTATTCCTTACGCGACCCTAATGGACCTGAAAATAGAAATTAACGTGTACACATAAATATAAAAAGGTAGTAACAAACAATAACAATGATAGGTAATAATCTCCATAGAATTTCTTTTGAGACATAGAATTAGGTTTAAACCTCTTTTACAACATGCATTTTCCATCTATTATCAATATCCATCTAATATCCTATCTCATTCATTGAGAATAATTTCATCTTGGAAATCTCAACACAACTCAACGATTTTCGAACACCATCTCCTTATAAATCAATTCTCACTTTATACCAAGATATTCCTCTCTTGGTATCATTAGTTTATCTCATTCTTTTGGAATAACTAATTAATATTTTCCCTTTTATTTTCTGGAAGGTAATCAACGGCACTAATAAATCTCATTAGTATCATTAGTCTTCTAATATTGGGCTAGACTAATCATTTATATTCACGTGCCAATATTAATACAACTGATTAGTATCATTAATTATTCCTATCTGAAGTATCAAATCTTATTCATAACTAGTTTACCATCAAAGTTGTCAATGTCAAGAACCATTGACATCATTAGCCTTCTTACCTGGAGTAGCTAATCACGCCAGAAATGGTTGCCAATACCAATGTGACCCATTGATATCATTAACTATTCTTGATCTGGAATAGTTAACAACTTATCTTTTTCACTGAACCAGGAGTAACCATGCCGATGTTAGTAATCTTTACTAACATCATTAGTCACCCACTTGCTCGGGATCGACTAATCAATTTAAGAAATGCCGACACCGATGAAACCTCATCGATACCATTAGCTAATCAATGTCGTCTGAAATGTCGGTACCAATGAAACCTCATCGATACCATTAGCTATCCAAACCCGGATAGCTAATCAATGTCGTCTGAAATACCGGTACCCATGGAACCGCATCGATACCATAGTTATCCAAACTCGGATAGCTAATCAATGTCATCTAAATTTTCAATTCGTACCGATCCCCTTTCTTCTTCTTTTTTATTAATATCATATGCATTGTAACCACGGTTGCTAAGTATCATTCACACACAAACTTAGTTATCGACACTACGACCACTAAGCATCATTCACATAACCTTGGTCACCCTCATCGTAGTGCCAAGTATCATTGTAATATATTCTTAGCCACCGACACTATGGTGACCAATTATCTATCATTTATCTCCCAATCTTTAAGTCATTGTGTATACCCAATCCATACTGAGGTATGTAAGATAATTACATCTATTCCAAGGGTATCATGGCTAATTCGATGCCTATCAATGTAAGGTAATTGTATTCATCCTAATAATAACGTAATTAATTCGATACATAATGATTAGTACTTAAAAGTGTATTTTTATCAAGGTTTTATATCATCATTTTGTACTTGAAGTATCAATAACTCCTTACCTAGAGCATGTTTTATAATAACAAGTTTGATAATATAAGATACCTTTAATTTATGGTAAATGTTCATTTTAAATGTAGGCCTATCATATAAATCAAAAGATTGATTGATGAGTTTAACTACTGAAATTCAGAAGACAAAGAGAGGGCTAAACTTAGAAAATAGATGCTAGTTGAATTCAAATTAGAACACCATTCGGTTATTGGATCATAAATGAAGCTGTAGAACTTGGATTTAGGTCTGGTTTATATGGATAGAAAGCTAAGACATTTTTATTTGGCCTAAAACTTTCATGAAGAGTCTAAGATTCAAAAGGACCGTTTTCAAGTTCAAATTGTAGCAACAACATGGAAGTTGGAATATGTCTTGCAGCCTATACACTGTTCAGTGTTCAGCCCATATCTCGAGGTCTAGAAATCCAAATGACCTCATTCTTGTTTTGTTGGAAAGTTGAGACAATTTTCCATAACTTCCATGGAGACTATATATTCAAATTCTGATGTTAGCAATGATGTTTTCTGCAGACAAGAAGATAGGGATTGTTACCACGTCAAGAGGTGGCCACCCACTCAACAATTAGTCATCAAATTAATAGTTCCAAATTTTAGCCTATAAAAGGAGGCATTTGCCATGCATTTAGGCATCTTGGTGTTCAGATCAAGATCACTCTACTCTCTTTCTTTGTATTTTGTAATGTTCAAGTTTTATTTTATGTTATATTAATCTCTTGTTTATGTTTTTCATTTCCTTTACTATACTTATTAACTTATATCATGTTTATGTTCTTATATTGTTTATTTATGTTTTTCTTCTTCATTATGTTTAGCTAATTAAATTTTGTCAAGGTGAAAAGGGTACACTAATGGTGTAAGAATAAGTATAATACAAACTCAACATGGACTTTAATGTTTGATACTAAAATATTTTGTAATTATTATCTTACTCACTTTTAATACCTTGCTTGTTAAATGGTTAATCTAGATTTGTGTTGTACAACCCTTGGTACAACAAATACTTGTCACTTTCATAGCCTATTGTATGGTATAACTGACACTTATGCTATGAAAGGAACTTGATTTATTATTAATATAAGTTATCACCATGAATACTTGACCACATTTACAAGTATTGGCATTACTCAAATAAGATAATTAATATAATAATGTTAATAATTTATAATCCCATTGGAACCTCCTTTGTGTGTGGTTTCCAGTTAAGTAATAAAAAGAGTTTATACTATACTTATTTGAAATACCATTAGTGGATTCTCTAACCTTGACAATTATTTTATCCTTGTTTAATCCTTACATCAATATCACATCTCAAAAGTTTTCTTCAACTCATTTTCATTTATTGTTTATAATTTTATATAGTTCACCTCCTTGTGGTTCGACCCCGATCTTGCCGGGTTATTTATTACTTCGACACTTCTGCACTTGGGATAAGACATCAATCTTTTGATCGTGTCAAGTTTTTGGCGCCGTTGCCGGGGAGGTAAATTACTGTATAAATTATATATTTTATTTTATTGTCTTTTCTTTTCTTTCCTTTTATCTAACTTTTGTTTCTTTTGTTTTGTTTTTCTTTTCTTTTCTTTTCTTTTCTTCCATTTTATTCTTTTCCTACACATGCATGAGAGTTTGGTCACGTACATTAAGTGGTAGACTTTGTAGGGTATCCTCATAATGCCGAACGATATCAAGACAGAACCAATATTCACTAATTTTGGTTCCAGCAGAAGATAACCGAAGAAAGAATTGACAAAGAGAAAGAAAGCTGATATTTTATTGCAGAAAATAAAGATTACAAGAAAGATAGAACAAGTAGCCTCACACCACTCAAGAGAATCACTCTCATTTTGGAATCACACCAAAAACAAGAACTGTATTATAATCTACCTATCCAGACAAACATTCTACATTAAATAGAAATACATATTACAGTTAATACTAAATAACTACTTAAGATAAGAACAATAACAGTTATAATAACTTCTTCTGCTACTTGGAAGTCTGAGATGATCTTCAGTTATTGATTGTAACTTCTCTTTTTGCCAACGTGTATCACCTGCATTGTAGCCTCTATAGAATGTATCCCTTTACTTGAATTAACTTGATCCCTGTCAGTTGTTATGGTCTTCTGCTTGCTTTGGACTGGAGTGTTGTCACTTGGAATACCCGAACTTGCATCAATTTCCTCACTCCCCAAGCAACTTGCCTCAGGCAAGTATTGTTGAATATAATCGTGAAGTAACTGAGGATTCATACGTTGGATTTCCTTCTCATGTACCCATGCAACTTCTGATTGCGGTTTGGATGCCCATTGAACCAAGAATTTGTTACAACCGCCCTTTCTGTTGGACACGTATTGATGTGCTAAAATAGAATCCACGATTTCCGGTGCAGGAACAACATGAGGAATTGTTAATGGTGTAGGCTGGTCTTCAAGAATTGATGGAGGGCCATGGTAGGCCGTGAGATCTGCAATATTGAAAATGGGACTAAATTGAAACTCTGGAGGCAAATCAACCAAATAAGCATTGTTTCCCAGTTTCTTTAAGATTTTAAATGGACCACCCCTACGAGCATGTAATTTGCTATAAGTTCCAGGGGGGAATCTCTCTGGCCGTAATCTTATCAATACAAGATCTCCTTCTGCAAACTGTACTTCCCTTCTGTGATGATTTGCATATTCAGCATACTTAGCCACTTGCTCTGCCATTTTACATCTGACGCTGCTATGTAATGAGGACATAAAGGTTGTAAAATCTAGGCCGCCTTCACTAGTTTTCTGAGGTAATGGTAGAGAAATGGTGTCAGTAGGTACTTTAGGGTGCAAGCCATATACCAACTCAAAAGGTGTGTGCCCTGTAGTCCGATTGACAGAGTTATTGTAGGCAAATTCTGCTTGAGGCAGAATTATATCCCAGCTGACTCCATGCTCATTGGTTAAACACCGTAAAAGATTACCAAGACTTCTGTTTATTACTTCAGTTTGGCCATCGGTTTGAGGGTGGAAGGCACTAGAAAAAAGGAGTTTTGTCCCTAACTTAGCCCACAATGTCTTCCAAAAATAACTGACAAACTTAACATCCCTATCTGAGACAATAGAAAGTGGAATGCCACGCAGCCGTATAACCTCTTTCAAAAACAAAGATGCAATATGGGAGGCATCAAAAGTCTTCTTGCAGGGAACAAAATGTGCCATTTTTTAGAACCGATCCACCACCACCATAATGGAATCATGCCCCCGAACTGTCCTGGGAAGTCCCAAGACAAAATCCATGCTCAACTCAAGCCATGGTTGATGCGGGATTGGCAAGGGAGTATAAAGACCAGCATTAGTCTTGTTTCCCTTATTCAGTTGACAGATCCTGCATCGATTCACAATAGTATTAACATCCTTTCACATACCTGGCCAGTAAAATCGATCTACAACCAGTGAATATGTCTTGTCCTGACCAAAGTGTCCTGCAAGTCCTCCACCATGTAATTCATGAATGATGAACTCACGCATTGATCCTTTTGGGATGCAGATACAACCTCCTTTAATTAAATACCCGTCCAAGACAACGTAATCTGCTATGGAAGTGGAAGGTTTGTTGTTTAGAGATTCCCAGATCTTTTGGAAATCTGGATCTGTAGAATAAGAGGTCTTCACGGAAGCAAAACCTGAGGGGTTAGTTGACAGGATAGTGGAAGGATGAGACCTTCTACTAAATGCATCCGCCACCTTATTCTCATGACCAGTTTTGTGTCTAATAACAAAACTGAATTGTTGCAGGAAACTAACCACCTAGCATGTCTAGGACTCAACTTGTTCTGTGAATGTAAATATTTCAATGAATCATGGTCTATAAATAAAATGAACTCACGGTGGATAAGATATGGTCGCCAATGCTTCAATGTCTGAATTAGAGCATAAAACTCTAAATCATAGGCTGAGTATCTCTTTCTAGTGTCATTTAATTTCTCACTGTAAAATGCAATGGGGTGTCCAGCCTGGCTTAATACACCTCCTATACCCACCTGAGAGGCATCACAAGAAATTTCAAAAATTTGGGAGAAATCTGGAAGTTTCAGAACGGGTGCCTTTGTCATTTTTTGTTTAATAAGCTGGAATGCTGCATTTGCTGCTGGAGTCCATTTAAAAACCTTGGCCTTTAGACATTCTGTAATTGGGGCCATAATGGTGCTGAATGTGTGAATGAATCGTCGATAAAAAGTGGCTAAACCATGGAAGCTTCGAACTTCAAAGAATGACTGCGGTTCTGGCCACTCCAAGATTGCTCTCACCTTCTCCGGATCAACTTCTACACCTTGCTGTGATATAATAAACCCTAGGAAGTGTGTCTTTGGTTGAAGAAAAAAACATTTGTTGAAATTTGCATAGAACTTTTCTTGTCGTAACACTTGCAGGATTTGTTTCAGATGTTGAAGATGCTCATCCCTGCGCTGGCTGAAGACAAGTATGTCATCAAAATAGACAACAACACACCTGCCTAAATATGGCTTCAATGTCTGAGTCATCACCCTCATGAACATGCTTGGTGCGTTGGTGAGGCCAAAAGGCATCACTAACCATTCATACAACCCTTCTTTTGTCTTGAAAGCTGTCTTCCATTCATCTCCAGGCCTGTGACGAATCTGATGGTAACCACTTCGCAAATCCAATTTGGAGAAGATGTTGGCTTGTCCCAATTGATCCAGCAGATCGTCCAATCTTGGAATTGGAAAGCAATACTTGACAGTTATCTTGTTCACTGCTCTGCTATCAATACACATCCTCCAGCTGCCATCTTTTTTTGGAATGAGAAGGGCTGGTACAGCGTAAGGACTAAGGCTTTCTCTAATAAAACCCTTATGCTCCAATTCCTGCACTTGACGCTGTAACTCGTTATGCTCTGCTGGGCTCATACGGTAATGTGGCAAGTTTGGCAAGGAGGAACCTGGTACCAAATCAATGGCATGTTGAACCTCACGTAAAGGAGGTAATTGTGAGGGAAGCTCTTCGGGAAAAACATCTTTAAATTGTTGCAGAAGATGTTGAAGAGTCGTTGGTAAGCATTCCTTTCCAGTCTCCCGTCCTGCATCTATTATCCTGCTAACCAGCATAAACACAACTTGACTATCAAGTAGTGCCCGTTGAAATTTTTGAGGGGATAAAATCATTGCTGGCTTCTGTGGGAATTCCATGATAGGGAGCGGTTCCAAGACCAATTTCTTATTCTTGAATATCAACGAATAAGTGTTGTGAAACCCATCATAACTCACCTTTCTGTCATACATCCATGGTCGGCGTAGAAGAACATGACAGACTGTCATGGGAAGTATATCACACCAAACTTCCTCTTGAAAATGATCCCCCAAAGAAAATGAAAGTAGGCAGCGGTTTTGGACTTTAACAGGATGTTTATCATGGATCCAACTAACATTGTATGGAGTAGGGTGTTCTTCTGTCGGTAGGTGTAATTTCTCCACAGCTTCGATGGAAATTACATTAAGGCCACTTCCGTTGTCAAGAATCACGTTCAATGCTTTGCCCTTGCATGCTACCCTGGTATGAAATATATTTGTCCTCCTCCATTCGTTCTCTAAGTGTGCTGTAGGTGTCGCCTGACTGGATAACATTCGATGGACTACACATAAAGGTAGTTTAGAAGCTTGCAACCTTTCTTCTTCAAACTCTGCAATTTCTGTTTCCCCAATTTCTTGATCTCCAGTTGAGGACTC
>Ga0307515_10023090_pt1 | contig 10926 bp, 4 predicted proteins | sample 17_EM_MG_FD_194513 | JGI IMG/M metagenome (GOLD analysis project Ga0307515, IMG submission 194513) | Populus trichocarpa ectomycorrhiza microbial communities from riparian zone in the Pacific Northwest, United States - 17_EM | ecosystem: Host-associated > Plants > Roots > Unclassified | place...
GTTTTATTCTAGTTAGCAAAATTTCTTAGAAATTGAGATTTTATCGATTGATTACAAGTAATTTAATTTTGTTAGAATAAAAAATATTATTTATTAATACAAAAAAACATATGCACATCATTATTTTTACATTATAATCACGGAAGAAAAAACAATCATGGCAATTGAAATTTTTTATTTTTAAAAAATCTAAAAAAACAATAATGGTTGAAACTAGTTTCTCAATCATAGTTATTAACTTGACCTAGCCCGATAGGTTGATCAGGTAACCAATGATCTAGAGCCTGGCTCATGTTTAGTTTTATCTTGAATCGGTTTGGAGGTTGATCCAATCAAACTAGAGCGATACCGATCAAGTCAATTGCAAGAATATTTTTTTTTTAAATTGTCAAAAACAACGTCGTTTAAGTTTTTAAAATGTTTGTTTAAAATAATAACATTTAAAATAAAAATATTTTATTGAAAAAATAAAATGATATGGATTTAGGGTTGGCCTAACAAACTCATAACCTGGATCTTTTATAAAGTCGGATATCACGCCAAGTCTATTAACTATATTTTTAAGTAATAATGAGTGTTTTTATGAATTGATTAAAATAAACTAAATTCTTTAGAATTCTTAATTTAGAATTTGTTCTTTTCAAAAACTTATAACATTGTGTGTTTACAAGTTTAAGCTACAATTATCAGTAAAAATAACTTATAGCATTAAGACTCTATTAATCGAAGATTCAAATTTGTTGACTATTATCAAATTTTTTCAATCAATTGAAACGACACTACAAACACATAAAAGATTAAATAAATTGGGTATTTATTAAAACAGAATTATAATTTTTTCTTTTTTCTTTTTGCAAAAATAAAAAAAGCGGCAGAGAAGAAAAATAAAACAAAAGGAGTGGTTGTCCATAAATTATTTTTCTTCAAAAGGGAGGTTTTATAAGAAAAAATGGGTTAATATTTTAGGACGTGTGTGTTCATATAACAACCGAATAACCCAAAATTGAGACATATAAAATGAAATATTCAAGAGAGCATTAATTAGCCTCCAAAGTTACAATCTGGAATTTAAAATTTTTACTGGGAAGGTTTTATATTTAAATTTTGGAAATGGAGTAAATATGGGAATAATGAAGGTTATGGCTATTGTCTAATTTAAAATTCATTGGATCTTCATTTAAAGAAAAAAAATACATAATACACACACACACACACACACACACACACACACACACATATATGTGTGTGTGTGTTATGTCGTGAATCACATCAATTTTTTTATGAACATAAAAAAAAAAAATTTAGATGTTGTTAATATGTTTTTTTAGTAAAAATAAATTTTAAATCATATGAATGTTAACATAGTATGACTCGATCAACTTAATAGGTCTAGAAAAAACCCGAACAACTGGTAAAAATATAGTTTGATGAAAAAAAATCAATGTGATATTTTTTTTAATATTGAAACATAAACATATTAAATTAATGCAGGTTAATCTGCCGAATCCATAATTAGGGTCATAAGACTTGGAAAACCAAGATGATGGAGAAGTGAATCATATAATAAAAGATCAAATAAAAAAGAAAAGAATAGAAAGGAATCATCTTTCATAAAAGTAGAAATTAAAATATATATATATTTTTTAATTGACCTGAGATACATGCAAAATTTCAATGAAGATATTTAAAAAATTACCGATTACCGTAAAAAAGAAAAAAAAAGAAGGAAGAGATCCTACACAATTAAAAAATAGAAAAAAAATGATCATTAACCATAAAATTTCCAAGACTTTAGATTCTCATTCCAGAGGGAAAGAATAAAAGAGATATTTCAATATTTTATATTAATTGGTTGATTTTATTTTCTATTTTAAAAGGGTTCCCAAAACTATAAATTAAGGCCTAGAAGACACCTAGAAAAAAGACAAGATAAAGACACTAAAACAAGGACTCGAAAAAGAGAGAAGAAAAAGAAAAAAGAAAAAGCGATTCTCATACCTTATGTTGATTAACTGAACAATATATTAATTATTCCATATTAACAACTTAGGTTTACTCCATTTTATGGAGAAATGTTTTTTAGACCAACATTAACATTTAATAAAGTAGTCTTATAAATCACTTATTACATTAATTAACAATATTTTTATATGTTATTTTTCAAAACATAAATTTTTATTTTATTTTTATTTTTTTAAATTTATTTTTTGTATTATTACACCAAAACAATAAAAAAACATCAAAATAATTTTAAATTTTTTTTAAAAAACACGTAGGTGTGAACAAAAAGACCCTTAATTTGTTGATGGGGCTGTGATGGGGTACTACTCCATAAATGATCAAAACAGCTGGGGTTAGTTTCAAACCACAACGTCCTCAAGGACATGTCAATTTCTTTCATTCATTCATTTTCAGCCACAAACAAGCAGCCATAACTTTGAGGATGATAGCAGTGAGAAAGAAGAAAAAATATATATATCTTCCTTATAATTTAGAAATGATTGCATTAGCATTCTCGCGCTGAGTTTAATTTATTCAACTGCAAGAACTGCAGATTGTATTTTTCTTTTGTTGATCTTTAATTTGTAACTTTGCTTTCCCTCTTTGCTAGCTCCAGTTTTCTTGCTAATTTCCAGTAAAAGCTAACTCTTTCTACAGCACTAATGAATCCGTCCTTGCAAGCCATGAAAACGAACAAGGATATGATGAGGTGTGTGTGTGTGTGTGTGTATCTGGTGTTGAAGAATCTGTAATATCTCAACATTAAACACAAATGATGAATGAAGAAAGAGTTAGGCGCATGAGCTAAATATCAGCACATAATAACCGGTATAATTCATCCACAGATGGCATCTCGTTGAGCAATATTTCAAACTCCTTAAACGATAAATCTCTCACCAAAACTGGATCACCACTAGCATATGACGCATTATCATCCACGTCCAATCGAACCCTTTTTTCCCTGATCTGATCCCTTGATTCCAACTTCCTCGAAAAACCCATCTTTAGCTCATCCCTATTTCCTGACGGTGTAGAGTCTTTGCCGGTGAGCTTTTGCACCACTGACTTGAAGCTACTCGCATCTGTCTGCACGTACTCCGTGTTGATTATCACCACCTTCACTGGCTCTCTAACAAGACCTGCCATGACAGTAGTTTAGTGAATATATAAATCTTGCTGTTTCAAAATAGCAGCAGCTAGGAAAGGTGTGGTATTTTTTTTTATAGTAGCTTTGTTTGCTTTTCTTCTTTTTTTAATCATGTTATGAGAGACCGGAGTTTATATAGTTAAGCGCGAAACTGCTAGCCAGTACAGAATGGCTGCAGCTAAAAGGAAGGACAGGTACACAGATGAGACAAGTTGACCGTTGATATGTTTGGCAGGCAATCTTGAAAGAGGTCAAATGTCAAAGCACACCATTTAGGGAACCAGTCGCATTTCATGCACGTGGCAGGAAGATTCAATTTACACAAGGTTCGAACCACATTTGTGTGCATTGACGAGGTTCATTTGTTATTTACTGGGAGTTGTCATGAACTAATTCTAATTATGGTCCTCCAAGTTTCTTTTATATTTTGCTTTTTTATTTAAAAAATAAAAAAAATCATAAATTTATAATTTAAAAACATTTTTGGAATATAAATAGATTAGTTTTTCATATGCAACGAGTCAAAACACTAGAAGGATAGTCAGATTAGAATATTATTGACGGGATAGGCTGAAGAATAAGTTAATTGAAGTAAAATTAAGTTTGAAAGTCAATTTGATCAAAATTAGAAGAACTAATTAAGTTCAAGAGCTTAATTAAACTTCTAATGGGCTTAATTGACTAAATTAAGGACGTAGTTAAAGAAAAATTAAGTTCAAAAGTCGATTTGACCAAAATTAGAAGAATTAATTAAGTTCAAGGGTTTCATTAAACTTCTAATGGGTTTGTTTGACTTAATTAAGGATATAATTGAAGCAAATTTAAGCCTGAAAGTTAATTTGACCAAAATCAGAAGAATTAATTAAGTTTCAAGGCTTAATTAAACTTTTAATAGGTTTAATTGATTTAATTAAGGGTTTAATTGATTTAATCAAGGACTTAATTGAAGGAAAATTAAGTTTGAAGATCTAATTTAGGTCAATTTATGATAATTGAAAGATCATGGACCCAATTGAACTTTGAAGAGCCTAATTGGTACAATCAGAGGCTTAATTGAAAGGAATTAGAAGTTTACAGGGCCAATTGAGGACCAAATTAGGGAATCCTAAAATCAAGGATCATTGTGAAGAAGTTGTGAAAAGTAGAGGATCCAATTGAAACATTCTAGGTGTGAAATTGAAGGAATTCTAAAAAACAAATAGGTTCAATTGAGGGCTTAATCGAAACACTTAAAAGAGTAGGGACTAAGTTGAAGAAGGTACTTTAGATGACAGGTCTTTTATTTATAAAATAGAAACCATAAATGACACATTGTTCAATTACTATTCATTTTCTTATTCATTTCAACCCAAAAAGATTGCCTGAGTTGTCCTATTTCAACCTAATTTTGACCCTTATTATCTCACTAAAATACCCAATTTTTTTTCCTAAAATGCAATAATGATTCCCCTCAACATGATCCAACCATCAGAATCATTATTTTATCTCTAAAATATTAAAAAAAAAATACCATAAAGACCCATCTCAATCACTCTTCTAGACTATTCCAAACCCTTTCAAACCTTCATCTTTATATCAATCAAGACCTTAAGTGCTTAAATCAATGTTTATAATGTTCATATACAATTCTAACCGCTTAGATCCTCTTTTTTTGCCCTAAGATTCAAGAAAAAATAACAACAAACTCACACCCTAACTGCCAAAATTTCCAGATGGTGTGAATAAGCACCTTGACAACTGTAGAACATGACAAACTTTCTTCCTTAGCTGTAATTAATGGTCATAATTTCTTCTTGAACATCAAGGGTTGAGATTCTATTAAGTTGTTTGTGAGAGGCTCCAAGTTCATTGGTTGGAAAATAAAAGGAAGCAGCGCTAGGTTTGGAATGGACTTGTAGTGGTGTTTAAGAAGAGCAAGTATAACTTCCCTCGTTATCTTATTTCATGAGGTTATAAGTTGATGTTTTCATGTTTAGTTTACTAGATGAATCTGCCATTTCTGGTTTTATCTAAGTATTGCATGACTTTGGTTAATAGATAATGAAGATATGAGATGTAAAACAAAGGTTCATTTATAGTTAAAAGATGATAGTTCATTTCCATGGAAAGAAAACATGAAGGGTGGTGTTTTTTTTTAAGACTGTAACATAGTATTCTTGATGTTATCCAAGTGACACTAAGATATCTGTTAGAAGATCTAGTTGGTCTAGTAAACAAGACTTAGGATTAAGAGGTTCAAAGAGGCTTTCAAAGGAATTCTTCAAGATATATGGGCCAAGGTGGATTTCTAAAAGATATTAAATAGTGAAGAACAAGCCTTGATTAATTTAGTTCATGTTCAAGAAGAGCTTGTTTGTGGCCATTCAAACATTACAAAAAAAAAAATTGAAATAAGAAGATTCAAATTTGTCAATTTTGACATTTCGCTATTGTTTTGATCACAACTGGAGCTACAAAAATAATTTTAATATGATTCTAGTTGCATTGGAAAGTAGACATCCATATATTTTGAATGATAAATGGAATGTATTATAATTCATTAATATAAGAGAGAACCATGCATTTGAAGTTAGGCTTTGATTCTACCAGCAGATTATGAAAATGACTTTAGTCTTATTTAAATTAGTTGGGCTATTGTTTTATTTATCTTTTAGTTATTATTAGGTCTTTTAGAAATACAAGGGCCTTTATTTAAATTTGGTTTCATTGAATTATTATTATTTATTAGGTTTATCCATATCCATTAGGGATATCCTATTAGACTTAGGATTCATTCTACTATAAATACTTTTTTATAGAGACTTTTTTAGGGTAGACTATTAGAATATTTTTAATAAAGAAATAAATATTCTTGATATCTTTTGTGTAGTTGAGTGTTTCTTATACTATGCTCTTTATTGAACTTGCAAGCTCTTCGAATGATTGGTCAACTTCGTTGTGATTTTATACTACTTGTTTGCATCTCTTTATAGATATAGGGTGGGGGTGATTATTGCGTATGACTTTGGTTTTCCAATGCAAGTTCTTGTTAGGTCAAGTTGTAAACCATTCAAATATGATTTTAGGGTATCTTGGGAGGTGTCTGCATCAGTTAGTATCATAGCTTGTGCTATTATCAGGTTATATCCCTTTAATATTTAGTTTGTGTTGTTTCCTGATTTTCTTTTTTTCTAGTTTCAGGTAGGGTACTCTTTCTTTTAAAAAAGTATCTATTCTTCTCTTATTATTTCAAAGTTTGCATCAAACCTTATATATATGGATACCTCCCAAGATAATGGAAAAATAAAGAAGTAAAGGTCAATTAAGATGGATATAAGAGATTTATTTGTGTGATTTCTTTCTTTCTCTACTCCTCTTCATTATTATTATTTTTTATAAATAGACCAGGAAAAAACAAAAGAGAAGAGAGCCCTAAGAATATATAATGAACATGTAGAGATTTTTTTTTTCCTTATTTGCTACTTTTTCATAACCCAATTGATGAAGAAAATAAAAAAGAAGGAATCACCGAACTAAGAGAAAAAATAGGAGTTAAAGCTATTTGTAGCAAGTATGATGGAATAAGTTCCAACTTAAATAGAATCTAACAAGACCTTTACAATGCTACACTGATTTAGATTTAATAATTAGCCTTTAACCACTATGATCAATCAATTGTAGATGAAGAACAAAAATATAAAATAAGAGGATGCAAGAAGAAGAAGAAGAAATAGGAGGAGAGAAAGGAATAAAAATTATTTAATTCATAATTTTTTCCTTAAATCATTGTCCTCTTGAATTTTGTTACAAATGAAATGATTTTGAGACAAAAAAAATACTAGAATAGCTGCTAGAACAATTCCCCTAATGTTCATTTATATCCAACACATGGCAGAAACCTTAACTAACTAAAGAGATAATCAATAATAATAAAACGGTGCGTAGGTAGTAATTGAAATGGTGAGTTTCATGTCACCTAACCTAATAACCTCTAACATCTACACGGTGCATTTAACAAGATTTAAATATAAAATCACTAATTCAATTGATTTGTCTCCCATTTGCACTTCTTTATTTCTATGCTTGGTTATTGTCTTGGTGCAGCAAATTATGTGACAATCCTTCCCCCTTCAGCACACCCTTATCCTTAAAGGTAAAGTGAGGAAAGTGCAAAAGAAACTCATCAAGAAACTCCTAAGCAGCCTCTAAAGGTGGAAAGGTCTTTCATAGGATCAAAACTTGAGTGGCATCATGATTCTTGTGTTTCACTATACGTCTGTTTAAGATCAATTAAGGTTGAAGTGCAGGCTCAACTTGAAAGTCAAGTAATTCTTCATACACCCTTGTATTAACCTTGCCCTTCTTCAATTGTGAACATATGAAACACTAGATGAATTGTTGATGAAGTTGATAGTTCTAATTTGTATGCCATTACACCTATGCATTCAATGATTCTATATAGACCATAGAACTTAGCTGATAGTTTATTAAATGTCCTATTAGCAACTAAAGTTTGCCTATAAGGTTGTAGTTTAAGATAAACCCAATCACCCACAACAAACTCTCTATCACTCATTTTCCTGTTTGATAGTTGTGTCATTCTGTATTGTGCTAATTTAAGGCTACTTTTAATGATCTAGAGCATCTCTTCCCTCTTTGTCAATACTGCATCAATGTCTTCATTACTAGAGTCTTTAGGGAAGTATGGTATATGAATTGGTGGTGTATAACCATATAATATTTCATACGGTGTAGACTTAGTTAATGAGTGATAGTTGGTGTTGTACCACCATTCGACTAAGGGTAACCATTTTGTCCATTAATTAAGAGACTCACCAATCATGCATTTTAAGTACTGCTCCTGACACTTATTGACTGCTTTGATTTGTTCATCTATTTATGGATGATAAGCTGTAGAAAAATGCAATTCTACACCTTGATAGGCGAATAAACTCTTTCAAAATTGGCTCAAAAACACTGACCTTCTAGCACTAACTATGCTAGCTAGTAGACCAAGAAGTTTATAGATTTGACCCATATAGACATTAGCCACTTTAGTGGCTGAATAAAGGTGAGCTAGTACTGTAAAATAAGCATACTTACTAAACTTGTTCTTAAGGTTTTCATATATGATTTGCCTTTAGAGTTTCATTTTAGACTCTTGGAATGGAAACCTCATAGTGGTAATGTTTGGCCAGCTAAATTGCATGTATATTATAGTGGACTAAGCTTGCAACATAGTATTGAAACTACGGTAGTTGAGAAATTTTCTGAAGAAACTTTTGTTGAGTAAGATTCAATCATTTAATTTAAGTTTTTTAGTCTAAAAGAAAGCACTTTACCAGTTCAATTACCTGGTCCATATAACATGTAGAATTTTTGTTATTTTTATACACTAGGGTTTTTTAGTCATTACATGAAAAATAATAGCAAACTTATAAATACTTAGATCTTTTTTATTGACTTTTTTTTGTGTCATGTAAAATGTTATGAACATATGAAGTTCAAGATATTTTCTATAATATTTGAGACTGTGGAGATAAAGTATATAATAGAGAAAACTATAAGATGCTCAGGCTAATTTTCTCTAGCAATTTTTATACATACATGTCTTTGTTGGAAAATTTAAGAATTGAAATTTTTTTACAATGATATTTTAGGAATAAAAAATAAAAAATATTATATTTGAAAACATGTCCTCTATATACCTTCTATTTTGAAAATATATAAGTTTACTTCAAATTTATCTTAAAAATAAATTTATTTTTATATTTTTATCTCTGCCTTTCAATCAAGCATATATTTGTCTTTATTTTCTCCATCTAACTACCTTAAATTTATAGTTGATATCACTATTTATCCCAGAACATAGGTGTGGTAAACTCAATTTCCATATGGAAATGCATTAAATTCTATGGATGGAAATTAGATGGGTTCGAGTTTATACTCCTTCCATCCTAACTCTATATCTAGGGTCGTACTTCTTTCATCCTTACCCCATATTTATGGGCCTTAGGCTAAGAGAAAAAATATATTTTTCGCGTCATATGTGAGAATTCTTTATTAATAAATATCTAGTTTGTTTGTTTATATATATATATATATATAAAGAAATATTAAGTCTACATAAAAATTGAATTTTATCATAACTTTGATACATTGTTAAATACGATAATCAAAAGATAAAATCAACAATAGATTTATTTTAATAGATTAATTATTACTTTTTATTAATTATTTGATTCCCCTAGAAAAGAGGTATTTTCTATTGAGAGAACATGTCCTTGTACTTGTCCCCATGCCTTGGATTGTTTAGTATCTAGCAGGACAACTAATTTTTTTGTTCCTATAAAATTTAACATGTATTGAATTTTATAAGCTTGTTTAGTACTTATTATATTATAGTATGGGGAATAATAGGGGGCTAGCATATATAGATGTTGTAAACTAGGAAGCATACCAATCCATCACGCCATAAAATCCAAATACCTCTAGCAAAATCATTAGTGAATAATTCTATCAACAACACGATATATAGAATTTTATATTCTCAATAGATGATTTAAACATTAAAAATAAAAGGATCATACTCCTAAGGCCATCAATGGTGCTATTCATTCATGTTACTTTTTTGGTGACTGGTCGAGGATAAACTTGTGCCCTATTAAGTAGGTGATGAAGGTGAGATTTGATTCGTCCTCTAGTTGCATGGAGGTGATGTTGTGGTAAGATAATGGTGCCCAAAACCTGATGGAATGTTAAGAACTCTCTTAACATAGCAATGTGATTTAGAAGAAGAGTAAGAAAACAATGAAGTTGAAATATAGTTAATGAGACTGGAGTTTTTATTGCTTGTTTTGGACAACTCCATTCTTTTCTTCCTAATTAATAACTAATTGCAACATATTAGGAATATTTACCATTAGTCTCTGTAACTTGGAATATCAGATACCTTAAGTGCTTCTAGATTTAGGGGTGTTGTGGGTTTCAGATTGGGAATTATTATTATTTAATTTTCAGTTGGACAAATAGGGTTGAGGTGAATACTAACTAGATTGGTGGTATGCGTGGGCTGAACCAATTTTTTTCCAAGGTAAAAAATAGAAAGCTCAGGTGACGTATCGTTTTTAAAGAAGCAGGAAAAATCCTAAACTTGAGTCATTGACTTAACTTGATTCAATAAATTCAGTTAAGTTAATAATATTATAAAAACAAATAGGTAGCGAAAGTAAATAAACCAAACTAAAAAAATTTGACAATGATCTACTCAAAAAATAAATATTTTTCAATATTATAAAAAGTTATCCTCCTAATATTCTTAAAAGGTTTCTATGATCTTAGTTGATAATGAAACAAAAATTAAATAATAACATGATAGCCCCATAAAAAAAAACAAATTGAAACTCAATTCCTAATAAATCAAATGTTGAAGAAAAAAATTAAAAAAATCAAGTTAAAAAAAGGACCCAAGTCAGCCTATCAAATTTGCAATCTGGTCATGAGACTAGGATAGTCCCGTAGAAAAAACAATTGAATATAATTACGAAGCTAAAACCTTAAATAACCTAAGGTTGAAGTGTGAAACTGAAAGAAAATAATTAAAAAAAAACAATAAAAAAAATGCCTAAGTTAACATGACAAGTCCGTGATCCATGATATGAAATCAAGATAATCTCATAAAAAAGTGAACAAAAATTATGAATTTCAATCTCCAACCAACCCAATATTGAAGGATGAAATTGGAAAAAAAATCAATTTTAAAAAATATAACGTCCTAAAAATTTAATGTGATTTCCATC
>Ga0307515_10023091_pt1 | contig 10925 bp, 9 predicted proteins | sample 17_EM_MG_FD_194513 | JGI IMG/M metagenome (GOLD analysis project Ga0307515, IMG submission 194513) | Populus trichocarpa ectomycorrhiza microbial communities from riparian zone in the Pacific Northwest, United States - 17_EM | ecosystem: Host-associated > Plants > Roots > Unclassified | place...
TGAAACAAAAAGCGGGGCTATCGTATCCGATGCCCCGCTGCAATTGCTTTTCTAATATTATCTTGGAAGTCCTTTTCTTAAGGCTTTTTCTGCAATTTGAACAGCTTTCTTTTCACGCCAATCTGAATAAGATTTTTTGAAAACCATTTTAATCAAGCTATCTACACCACCTTTTATAGCTAAGTTAAACACACTGGCTGCTTTTCTAGATAAAGATGCATCCCAAGCTCTTAGGCTTAAAGAGAATGAGCCATCAACATATTTCATCCAATGCCACATTCCTGTTGGCATGAATAAAGTATCGCCATGTTCTAAGAAAACTTCATAACCTTCTACTCCTTTTAAAGCAGGGAATTTCTCGAAATCTGGATTTGCAACATCATAATCTTCTAGGGCATAAGTGGCATTTGGTAAACAGTATAAACGTTCCTTCCATTTATTATCAAATAAAATGATGTGTTTTCTTCCGCCAAAATGTGTATGGAAAAGATGTGGTAAATCTATGTCGTAATGTAAAAAAGTAACCGAGTTAGAACCACCAAAAAACATTGCTGGCATACTTTCTATAAAACCACCCATTAAATCTTTAGGGATTTTAATATCATTAATTAAGCTTGGTACGTGCTTAAACAAGTTGAAAAAGAAAATACGAAGTTCAGTAGGTTCTCTTTTAATCAAATCTAAATATTCCCCAAACTTCATGCTTGCTATAGAAGCATTAATTGGCTTTGTTGGGTCGGCTTTAGAATTATCAACTAAATTTACCTCAATATCACCACCAATTTCTTTCAAATAATCGGTTGTCCATTTCTCGCGAGCTGGCCAATCTTTAGTTAATCCTTTTATGATAAGTGGTTTTCTTGGGTCCAGATAATTCTTTTTGAAATCTTCCGGGCTAATGGTTTCAACGGTGTCAACAGGTTTTAAAATAAAGCTCATAATGTGCAATAAAGTAAATTTTTGGCAGAAACAATGGTTTAATTATTTTACCAACACAAAAGTGTAAATTAAAATTTAAAAAAAATATGATTAATCTCATAAATGTTAAGCCTATGATAATTCAGTGTAAATTCTACCTAATTCTGAAACAGTAATAATAGGTTTAGAAGCTGTTTAAAATTTTGTATTTACTTGTTAACAGGGCTGTTTGTTGGGGATGCTAATAAAGGAGATTTCAACATTGGCATCCTAGCCAAGGTATTAATTTCAAAAAAATGCTAGGTTACCTTAGCTTTACGAATAATTTTAGAAAACAATTTAGGGAAGAAACGTTTAAGCAAGACACTCTTTGTTTCCTTACCGCCAATATATACTTCTTCCTTTTTAGCATTGATGGCTTTTATCATTTGTTTGGCACATTCTTCTGGAGACATTCCATTTTCTTGGGCATCATCCATTGTCCCTTGCGTAGAACCATCGGCCGTTAAAGCGTTAATTGTAACATTTGTTCTGATGAAGCCTGGGCAAGCCAACATGATATGAATATTTGGATTATCAATCTCAATACGAAGTGAATCAAAATAGCCATGTAAGGCGTGTTTTGAAGCTGAATAAGCAGAGCGATATCTAGTTCCGAATTTGCCAACTAGGCTACTTACACAAACAATGCTCCCACTATTTTGCGCTATCATTTGGGGTAGAACGGCTTTGCTTAAAATAACAGTTCCCCAAAAATTGATATCGAGAAAGCGTTGTTCTGTTTTTAAATCAGTTTCGAGCGCTAAACTTCTCTGGCTAATGCCACCACTATTAATTAAAATATCAATTCTTCCAAAAATAAGAATTGCTTCTTCAGCTTTGCTGGGAAGAGAATTGCTATCTTCTAAGTCAAGCGGTAAAATATGGACTTCAAAATTGTCCTTACAGTTAGATTTGACCCTAGAAAGTTCATCCTGATTACGTGAAGATATAATCAGTTTTGCACCTAGAGAATTATAGGCGTAAACCAAAGCTTCACCAATTCCTGATGATGCGCCAGTAATCCAAACAATTTTGTCGTTCATTATGCAAATTACAATTAATCTATGTTTTCTGCGAAAAGTTCAGCAGCAATACCGTCTGCAAATAATTTTCCAGCTTCTGTTAATTTTATAATGTTGTCGGCCAGCGCTAAATGACCTTTAGCCAGAAATGGTTTAATGTCTTTTTGAACTTGGTTTGAAAACTGTTTGCCAAAATCAGCAGCTATTTTATTCAAATCTGTTCCCCACATGGTGCGAAGAGAAGTCATGATGTATTCATTAAATCTATCCGTTTCAGTAAGCTCTTCAACTGTTTCTGCCAGTTTTTTATCAGCAAGTAGATTTAAGTACTTTGCGTTGTTTGCGATGTTAATGTATCTATTAAAACCATCAAATCCGTGAGCAGATGGACCAATGCCTAAATAGGGAATACCCCTCCAGTAATTTGTGTTATGAACGGCATATCTTCCCGGCAAGCTATAGTTAGAGATTTCATAATGTTCAAAATCTGCTTTGGCCAATTTTTCAGTTAATATTAAAAATTGAGATGCGCTTTGCTCATCGTTTAACCCTAATTGTTTTCCTTTTTGTATGGCATTTGCCAAAGCAGTTTTTGCTTCGACGGTTAGTGAATAAGCAGAAATGTGTGGGGTTTGTAATTCTATAGTTTTGCTAATGTTGGCCAGCCATTTCTCGTCAGTTAGTAAAGGATATCCATAGATTAAATCAATGCTTAAATTTTCAAAACCTGCATCTTGACTTCTTTTTATACAGCTTTCTGCTTCACCAGCATTGTGCGCCCTATTCATCCACATCAAATCCTCATTAAAGAAAGATTGTATGCCGATACTAAATCTATTAATTGGAAGTTGGCGAAGTTCACTTATTTTCTTCGAATCTAAATCGTCAGGGTTGGTTTCAATTGTTATTTCAGCATTGGCTGAGATTGAAAAGCAATCAATAAGTGTATTGAAAATTTTTGCTAAAGAAGTTGAAGGTAAAACCGATGGTGTGCCTCCGCCAAAATAAATGCTTCCGATTTGTTGTCCATTTAATCTATCTTTCTTTAGCCATATTTCTGTGCAAATGGCATCAGTCATTTCGTCCATATGTTTTAATGATGTGGTAAAATGAAAATCGCAATAAGTACATGCTTTTTTACAGAAGGGGATGTGGATATAAATGCCGGCCATTTGACAAAGATAAATTAATTTAAGCCCTACTTTAAACAAAAGATAAAGCGTAAATTCGCATTTTAGAAAAGATATTGGTTTTGCAAGATTTAGAATGTATAAAAGGATAATATTGCTTGTTTTTTTTGTTTTAGGAGGATTTGTTCTGCTTCTAAATGCGCAACAAACTCCTTTAGAAACTGATACGCTACAACAACATGTTTTTTATGCTGATAGTTTAGATTCTGTTATTGTTGCTCCAATAGACACCATTACTCCACAAAACTTACGTCCGCTTGATTCGCTAGCTAAGGCTCTGATTGCCGATAGCTTGAAAATGGGGTTTGGTTTTGAAAAGGGAGATTTTAAAACTTTAATCGAAAACTTTCTTCAAAGCACAATTAGTAATGATCCTCGCCAAAAGGGAGAGGTGTTGCCAAGAGGCGAAATATGGGTATTAGGTTTTGTCGCTCTTTTATTGGTGATGTTTGCAGTGTTAAAAAACACCTTTTCTAAACAGCTCATTGCCATTGTACAATCTTTTTTTAGCAATAGGGCATTAGGTAATTTAAATAAGGAAGACAATCTCTTTAATTCCTGGCCATTTTTACTTCTTTTTATACAATTTGGCTTTACTATCGGGATGTTTTTTTATTTAGTAGCTCAATATCAAGGATTGGAATATGCAAAGAATGGATTTCAATTTTTCATTACGGTTTCTGCCCTTATCATTGTGTTGTATGTGCTAAAAATTCTATTGTTAAGATTGCTTGGGTTTATTTTCGATATTCAAAAACCAATTGGAGAATATGTATCTATATTATATTTAAGTTACTTTAATACTTCTCTATTGTTTATTCCATTGGTTGTCGCATTTGCTTTATCGCCCTTAAAAAATGGGTCAGTATATATTGCAATTGCGATTATTTTAATTGCAGTTATATTCATTTTTCAATTTATTAGGGCGGGGATAAATATTTTATCTAATTATAGGTTTCCAAAAGTGTATTTAATTTTGTACTTTTGCACCCTCGAAATTTGCCCTATATTAATATTAATCAAGGCAATAGGATTTTAAGAGGTAATTAGTTAAAATGCAGGAAAAGAACGAAGATAGGTTACGTAAAGTAAAAAGTATACTGATCACTTTACCAAAGCCCGAAACAGAGAAGTCGCCCTATTTTGATCTGGCAAAAAAATACAATGTGAAAATAGATTTTAGGTCTTTTATTCACGTGGAAGGTGTTCCTGCCAGAGATTTCAGAAAAGACAAAATCAATTTAGCAGATTTTACTGCGGTAGTTTTTACCAGTCGTAATGCTGTAGATCATTTCTTTAGAATTTGTGAAGAAATGAGATACGATGTGCCAGCAGAATTGAAATATTTTTGTATTTCAGAATCAACTGCTTTGTATCTTCAGAAATACATCCAGTACAGAAAACGTAAGATATTTTTTGGCAAACAAACAGCCTCAGATTTAGCCGAAGTTTTAAAGAAACATGCTAATGAAAAATTCTTGTACCCATGTTCTGATGTAGCTACAGAAGATACGATGAACTTCTTGCAGAAAAACGGATATGACTTTATTAAGGCTGTTTTATTTAAAACAGTTGTGAGTGATTTATCTGATTTAGCTGAGGTATTTTATGATGTGATTGGCTTCTTTAGTCCTTCAAGTATTCAATCATTATATATTAACTTTCCAGACTTTAAGCAAAACAATACTAGGATAGCTGCCTTCGGTTTAAATACAACTAAAGCTGCTACAGACGCGGGTTTAATTGTGGATATTGCTGCTCCAAGTCCGGCGGCGCCATCTATGATTATGGCTATAGAAAATTATATAAAAAAATCTAATAAGTAATTTTTAGGAGATTCTAACGTTACTTAACAGTCTTTTACAATAAAATGTGCTCAAAAGGCACATTTTCTTTTTTTGTGAAAAAATTTAATAATTGATTTATTTTCAATAACTTGTTATTAAGTTTTAATCGAGAAAGTGTTTTGAATAAAATGGTTGAGGTTTTATTTGCCCAAATAATTGTTTATATCAAGGATATTCGATAAAATTGCTATTAAAATAATAAGATATTGCTTTAACTGAATTTATGAGAAAGATATACCTTCTAAGTTTTTTCATTGTTTGTGGTTTTCTGGCTAGCTGTGGTGGTGGTACACAAGGCGAACTAGTTGGCGCATACAATAGAAAGTTCAAGAATAAGACTATTCCTTTGGGTATGGTTTTTATTCCTCAAGGAAGAACATTAATAGGCACATCTGATGAGGACATGAGTTTCTATTCAGGGAATCAAGCTAGAATGACATCATTCAGTGCTTTTTATATGGATCAAACAGAGATTACAAATGCTGAATATAGGCAATTTGTAAACTGGGTAAGAGATTCTGTTGCTGTATATTCATTAGGCCCTTCTGGTGCACCAACTCTCTTTAAGCCCGTTCCAGCAGCAACGGCTGGCGGACCTGCGGTAACTACATCACAACAAAATATCAACTGGCGAACTGTTGGTAATGGAAATGTACTTTGGGGAAGAAACAGTGCATTTAAAGCTAGGTTACAAAATATGTATTATGCTGGTAATGATGCTTTACCAGGTAAAAATGAAATCGATATTAGGAAATTAAAATATGCTTATAGTTATTTAGATCTTGATTTGGCAGCAGCGGGAGCCAATGATCCAACTAAGAGCAGACAAGATTTTATCCAAACTTATACTGATAATCCAACTCCTGGAAAAGCAAATGAACATGCTTCAATAAGCGTTTATCCAGATACGATGGTTTGGAAGTTGGATTATTCGTATTCACAAAATGATCCAATGGTTGAAGCTTACTTTAACCATCCATCTTATGATCGTTATCCTGTAGTGGGTGTAACATGGGATCAAGCAACAGCTTTCTGTAACTGGAGAACAAGATTATATAGCAATGTTGCAGCGGCTCGTAAAATTCCTGAAAATAGTAGGTTAAAATATAGACTTCCAACTGATCAAGAATTTGAATATGCGGCAAGGGGAGGAAGGACTAAAACCAAATACCCTTGGGGTGGTCCATATATCATGAACACTAAAGGATGTTTACAAGCCAACTTTAAAGTGGGTAGAGGAAACCTGTCTGATGATGGTGGTATGTACACAGTAGATGCTCGTGCTTATCTTCCAAATGATTACGGCTTGTATAACATGGCGGGCAATGTTGCTGAATGGACTGTTACTGCTTATAATAAATCTGCAACAGCTTTGTTGTTAGACTTTAATCCGAACTATACAAGCACGGCAAAAGGAGCTAAAGTGGTAAGAGGTGGTTCATGGAAAGACATGAGCATATTTTTGCAAAACTCTGTAGGTACTTATGAATATCAAGATAAAGCAAGATCATACATCGGTTTCCGTTGTGTATCAAGTTTCCCTGGTAATTCTTTAAATTAACATTCAACTTAGAAAAACTAAAACAAAACTTTTAAAAAGATTATGGCGGCAAAAAAACAACCAGGCTGGTTACACGTAGCAATTTCATGGGGTGCGAGTATCGTAATTATTGGTGCTTTAGCGAAAATCCTTCACTTATTTGGCCCACTAGCGAACTGGTTCATTGGAATTGGATTAGGAGTTGAAGCATTATTATTCTTTTTGACAGGATTTTTTCCACCAGAACCAGAATTACCTTGGGAAAAAGTATACCCGGAATTAGGTGATGGTGTTGAAGGTAATAAAGTTACGAAACAACAAGTGTCTTCTTCAGGCTTTTCGGCTACAGGCGCCTTAGATAAAATGTTATCAGATGCTAAAATTGGTCCTGAATTGATTGAAAGCCTAGGTACTGGTTTACGCACTTTTGGGGATAAGGTAGCTACTATTTCTAATGTAACAGATGCGGCGGTTGCTACTAATGAGTTTACAGGTAAAGTTAAAACTGCTTCTGCAAGTTTTGATAACTTGAGTTCTGCATTTGGTAAAGCAACAGCGCAATTGGTTGAAATGGGAGAAAGCAATGTAGATTCTAAAGCTTACCATGATCAAGTAAACAATCTAGCTAAAAATTTATCTGCATTAAATGCAGTATATGAATTAGAATTACAAGATTCTAGTGCACACTTAAAATCGATGAATAAGTTTTATCAAAATTTGGCTTTAACAATGGGCAACTTTAACGAGTCTATGGAAGATTCGAAACAGTTCAAAGAAGAAGTGGGTAAATTAGCTAAAAACTTAGCGTCATTAAATGCAATTTATGGCAATATGTTAACTGCCATGAACCAACCTCGTATTTAATTAATTTCAAATTATATTAATCGTAAACACAAAATTAATTAAACATGGCTGGAGGAAAAGAAACGACAAGGCAGAAGATGATCAATATCATGTATTTGGTATTGTTAGCTATGCTTGCCTTAAACGTTTCAGATACAATCTTAAATGCTTTTAAGAATATTAATGATAGTTTAGATGCTGCTAAAACCAATCTGAGCAATAGTTTAGATCAAAAATTTAATGCATTCAGAGATACTGAATTAAAAAATAAACCTGAACGAGCTCAACCGCTTTGGGATAAAGCACAAAAGGCTAAAAGTTATGCTGATGAATTGAATAAAGATATTCAAAGACTTAAAGATGAGTTTTTAGCTAAAGGTGAAGGTATTAACCCAGAGACTGGTGATTTGACTTTGAGAGAGAATATGGATATTGCTCAAGAAATAATGATCAATAAAAAAGAGGGTGAAAAATTAAAGGCTAAAATTAATGATACAAGGGCAAAATTAATTGCCTTATTAGATCCTAAAGACAGAGAAAATGTTTCATTCTCGTTGGAAGCGTTAGATCCTAAAAAATCAGTAGGAGGAAAGAGTAAATGGGAAGATATTAATTTCGGAGAAGGAACACCACTTACCGCTGCAAATACTATTTTAACTAAAATTCAAGCAGATTTGCACAACGCGGAGGCAGAGGTTGTAACAAAGATTTTTGGAGAGTTAAACCCAACTCAAATGACACTAGATAGATTTAAAGCAGTTGCTGTTCCTTCTAGCAATTATGTCATCCAAGGTCAACCTTATAAAGCAGAAGTATTCTTAACCGCAAGTGATTCTAAATCTAACCCAAGCATTACGGTAGGAGGAAGTGCTCTAGCCGTAAAAGATGGAGTTGGAACATATACTGGTGGTACTGGAAGTGTTGGCTCATTTACTTGGAAAGGTACAATTAGGGTTAAACAAGCAGATGGAGAAATTAAAACTTATGATACTGAACCTATAACTTACCAAGTAGCAAAACCATCAGCAACAGTTTCATCAACTAACTTAAATGTTATTTATGCTGGTATAGACAATCCATTTTCTGTTTCGGCCCCAGGCTTTTCTTTAGAGAGCATTAAGGCAGGTATTAGTGGTGGTTCAATGTCGCCTAGTGGCGCTGGTAAATATATTGTAAGAGTTCCAGGTAGTATGGTGGGACAACAAGTAAGCATTAATGTTTCTGGTGCTGTGGATGGAAAAACTTTAAGTTTAGGAAGTAACTCTTTTAGAGTAAAACCAATTCCAAACCCATTAGCTAGAGTTTCTGGTAAAACAGGCGGTATTATTTCTGGAAGTAGAGTTCCATCTGAAACAATTACTGCTACTATTGATAATTTTGAATTTGATGTAAAAGTTAGGGTTACCAAATTTACTTTGGTAATTATAAAACCAAGGCAAGAGCCACAAACAATTTATTGTACTGGTGATACTTTTAGTGGTGCAGCGAAAGCGGCAATGGCTAATTTGCCTTTTAACTCTAGAATTATAATTGATAATGTACAAGCTCAAATGCCGGATGGACGTACACCGACATTAAACTCTATGTCATTTGTCGTAAATTAAGATACCATGAAAAAAATATTTTTTCTATCCATATTTAGTTTAGCAACTGTTTTTGCTTTTGCTCAAAATCCAACCACTCCACCAACGAATACGGTTGTTCCAAAGAAAAAACTACCAAAGAAAGATGGTTTCATCTTTAGGGAAGAGAGCGTTGCCGATACAGTTGTTCCTTATTCTGTTGTTAACAAGGAGGACGTTTATTTTACAAAGAGAGTTTGGCGTGAGATAGATCTTCGTGATCGTGGCAACGAAATCATGTCATCTCCAAAAGTAAATCTAATTGGGGTAATTTATAAGGCGCTAAATGATGGCGAATTGGATTTGTATGCGCCAGGTGATGAGGATTTTCAAGGTGAGCCGATAAGCCAGAAAAAAGATGCTGCTGCAAAAACTAACTCTCACTCTGCTGTTGATAGTGCATTTTTAGGTGTTAACCCAGCTACAAATGATGTAAATAGAGCAGATAATGAATTTTTTAAGGAACGTTTTATCGCTTTAAGAATTAAGGAAGATTGGATTTTAGACATCAGAAGAGGGATTTTTGAGCCACGTATTGTTGGTGTTGCACCAGTTATCATGCAATTGAGTTTCCCACAAGATAATAATGGCAATCCGGTAATAGATCCTGTGTCTGGAAAACCAAGAGTAGATACATTAGGAACACCGGCGGTTGGTTGGTTATATTTTGATGATTTGAGACATATTTTAGTTAAAACTAAAGTTGCAAATAATAACAACGACAATTCTGGAATTAACTTTGATGATGTTTTTGTAAGAAGATTATTCTTTAGTAACATTACTAAAGTTTCTAATACAGGTGATGAAAGATTTAAAGATTACTTGGCTAATTCAAAAGATCAATTGTTAGAATCTGAGCGTTGGAAGAAATACATCGCAGACTTTGAACAAGGACTTTGGGAGTACTAACCCCTAAATCCCTAAAGGGGACTTGGCATAACACATAAAAAAGGAGCAGATTTTAAATCTGCTCCTTTTTTGTTTTCGCTTTTTGAATTTAATATCTTGATATGCTTTATAAGCCCCCTTCAGGAGGTTGGGGGTTAAAATAATCGCTTAAAGCAATAATTTGTTTTTTGTTTAAAACTTGAGCAAGCTCTTCTTCCTTGGCTTCCTTAATTCTTTTTACAGACTTAAATTTTACTAAGAGCTTGTCCGCAGTAGTTTTTCCAATTCCTGGAATAATTTCTAATTCTGTTTTAAGTGTGCCTTGGTCTCTTTTCTTTCTGTGAAATGTAATTCCAAAACGGTGAGCTTCATCTCGCAACTGCTGGATAACTTTTAATGTCTCAGATTTCTTATCTAAATATAAAGGGAAACTATCTCCTGGATAATATAATTCTTCTAGTCTTTTGGCAATGCCGATAACGGTTACTTTTTTATCAATACCTAGTTTTTTTAAACTGCTCACTGCTGATGATAATTGACCTTTACCGCCATCAATGATGATTAGTTGGGGCAATGTACCTTCTTCTTCCAACATTCGTTTATAACGCCTGTAAACAGCTTCTTCCATTGTAGCAAAATCATTTGGACCTTCAACGGTTTTAACATTAAAATGACGATAATCTTTTTTACTAGGTTTTGCGTCTTTAAATACTACAATTGCTGAAACTGGATATTTACCTTGAAAGTTAGAATTATCAAAACACTCAATATGTTGAGGAAGTTGAGTTAATCTTAAATCCTTTTGCATCTGGCTCAGAATACGATCTGTTCTTAAATCTGGATTTAGCTTTTCATATTGATTTAACTTCTCCTTTTTAAAGAACAATACATTCTTCTGAGAAAGTTCTAAAAGCTTCTTTTTCTCACCGAGTTTAGGAACAATTAATTTCAAATTCTCATCAACCAACAAAATTTGAAACGGAACAACTATCTCTTTTGACGTACTTTTAAAC
>Ga0307515_10023092_pt1 | contig 10925 bp, 7 predicted proteins | sample 17_EM_MG_FD_194513 | JGI IMG/M metagenome (GOLD analysis project Ga0307515, IMG submission 194513) | Populus trichocarpa ectomycorrhiza microbial communities from riparian zone in the Pacific Northwest, United States - 17_EM | ecosystem: Host-associated > Plants > Roots > Unclassified | place...
TCTTTAAAAAAAAAAGGGAGAAGAATCACTGTGGATTACTGTTGTAATCCACAGTGTTTTGTGTGGGGGGGAACAGTAAATCCCCCACACGGTTTAGTATATTAGTTAATAAACTAGGAGCACTTAATTCTCCGCTTTCCCACTCTAATTTGTTTTCTAGTTTAATCATGGGCACTATTAGTGTGTTTTGTACTGTGATAGTTTTTGTGATTGTGGTTTGAAAAAAGTTGTTTTATAAAAAATACTTTTAGTTGAGGTTGGTTTGGTATTTATATATGTTTGGTTAAAATTATGGTTCAAATTGAGATTGAATAAAAAGTAGTTTGATGTATTTAGTTAAATATACTTTTCAAATTGAGGTTATAAAACAATTTAAAAAGATATATATTAATATTGATGGTTTTTAATTTAAATATTGTAGATTTAACTACCATTATTACATCATTAAATGAATAATATTTTATATCAAATATTTTTTTATTATTCCATTAACTTATCTACAATTTCATCATGTATGAAATTCATCTGATAAGGACTATAGTTTCCATGGTTTTTTGAGCATGCAATAAAATCAGGTAAAATATCATTAGAAACAAAATTGAAATTGCGATCAAATTCCACAAATGTTATGTCATCATGCGATGTTCTTCTAATTTATGTAGTGTTATTAAATAATATTAAACACTAGTTTTTCAAGTAAAATACAATTTTAAAAAAATAAATTTTTTTTTACCAGGTTAGACGCGGTCCAATAAATAGTGGAGACATTGTTCACGTGAATAGTGTCATGTAGTTAGAATCATGGCACTATTCATATTAACAGTGGCCATATGAATTTAATTCACCTAGGCACTGTTCACTTCTTGAACAGTGCCCATATGAATTAATTCACTTGAGTACTGTTCACTTCTTAAAGTGAACAGTGCCCTGGTGAATTATTCACCTGGCAGTCGCGAGAAAAACAGCTCTTAGCTGCTGTGCGAAATTGGTGGTTTCAACCCAAAATACATGGGTCCCACACAACACAGTCAAGTGCTTTTCTTCGTTACCAAACATGATGTTTACGCGGTTGGCTTTAAAAGCTAAAGCTACCGCGTAAACAAACACCTTCTAAAACATCATTGTAATGTGTAATGTTATAGTGTAATGATGTTTTTGTCATCTGCAATAAAAGCCAATAAAAGAAGAATTGGGAGCCAAAATGGTCTTTTTGTGAGGTTTAATATTCATTATAGAATTCATTGGAGTTAAATTGATCTTTTTAATTTTTTAACATAGTAAAATAATTTAATTACCTTTAAAATCTAAAAACAAAACTAACCTTGCATCTAGAGACTTTTTAGTCTTTTTAACCTTTTCATAATAGTAAAATAACTACATTACCTTTAAAATAAAAATCTACTTAACTTACTTTCAGGATTTTTTTTTGTATTTTCATTATGGTCGTTTTGTTATAATTAGAAAGATTGAGGGGTTATTTGGTAATTTAATGAAAATAAAAATTATTAAAAAAAATAGTTGATATGTGCAATTCACACGTCAACGTGTGGGTTGTGTCCACACATTTTGGGCGGCAAGTGCAGAATCACAAGGTGGCCAAACATCAACTTCATGGGTTGTGTTGGAATATACTCAGCGACCCCTTTATGCCTAGACGACACATGTGGTCAATGGATCTTCGGTTTGGCTTCAGCAACCTTTTTCTTCTTCCTTCTTTTCTATCTCCTTCTTGATTTCCACGTCAAACCCTTTAATGTTTCAAAGCAACCCTTTGATTTGTTTTTCCTTCAGATTTGGTCCCTTTTTTTATTTGAAATAATTTATAAAATTAGAATTTTTTTTAATTTCATCCTCCTTCAATTTTTTTCATCTATCATATTTGGTCCCCATTCGTTTGATTGTTATTTTTTATTTATTTTATTTTTCAATTTCATCCCTTATGTTTACCTTTAGAGTCACACATTAGTGTTTTTTATATATTTTTATGATAACAATAAAATGTAAAATTAACTAATAATATACTTGGTTAAAAATTAACTTTAAACATGTTTTATATGAAGAGCACATCAACAAGCATGATAAATTTCATGAAGAAATTAATTAGGAAGTTCAAAGAAGAAAGCAAAGTGAAGACTTATAATAAGTGTTCATTTTAGTGCTTCATTGTAAATCTTTATATCTTACTTAGTAGCACAATTAAAATGAACTCACACACTTCACTTTACATGCATTAAAGGATTGATAAAAACGAAATAAAATCTAAGTTTGACGATTATAAGAATTCACCTAAGTTAAACTGTTAAATCTAGAATTCTACATGAACCAGTCGACCATTTAGGGTTACCAAATGAACCGGTCGACAACTTATTCATTAATGATAAACACCTGGAAATTTTGCAGGAATTGGTTGACCGATTGGCTTGACCAATCTAAACCAGTTGACCGTTTTAGCTATTAGAGAAGCAATACCCACTTATATCCAATGAGTTTTATCCTTTCAAGTGGATCAATCAAGGTCTATATTTGGTTGGTGTACATGAAATCCATCTTATATTTCATGACCTCAACTCATTTCTTAGAATCAATATTGAATATTAGTTTCATATAATTTACATGCTCATCAAGTATGAGCAACTCATCATTTTTTGCTTTCATGAGAAGTTCATATCTCATTGGTGCGTGACATGTCCTACAAAATCTATGAAGTTCTTATGTTTCTTGAGCTTTATGCTAAAAATCCAATGTTATAACCTTAACTGCATGTTCTATTTGGATATAAATTTGTTGTTCTTGAACCTTTTTAAAAATACCTATTTGGATATAAATTTGTTGTTCTTGAACCTTTTTAAAAATACCTCATGAGTTGAGTTAGTGGTATATTGATAAAAATACCTCTTTTTGAAGTAGGAGGGACATTCAGAGCTAGATCTTCAGCAGATGGAGCTCATTTGATAGGAGTAGATATGTGCTTGTCACCTTGCTTTATTTATTTATTTATTTATTGTAATGTTAATATGAGTTTTTGTTTATATGTGAAATGAATTTTAGAAAAAAAAAAAAGAATTAGTGTTTAAAATGTTTTAAGCTGACTGCATGATCGGACCTATTGATTTAAAAAAATTAAGTTGGCTATATGAACAGAACCACATTGAAAAAACAAATAATAATTGTTATGCTTATCAAAAAAAAACTTTTATAAAATGAATATTCATGCAATGGAAGGGTTGCATCATAAATAAAAATAAAAATAAAAATAAAAATAATTAAAGATGCAATTAAATTTTCGTGCTGTTATACAAAACCTTTTTCATTTTAGAAGTGATTTTACGGTGTTTAAAGAATAAATAATAATTACTATATAGGACACATTTAAAAAGAAAAAAAAAAGATATGAGTAGGAGAGAGAAATCCTAAGTTATCTATATAAATAAAAATCTTAAATCTCAATTATTGGGAATATCCCTATTGAGAAATCCAACTCTCATTTTTAATAGTAGGAACATTATTTTATTAGCACGTGTAACAAATGTTTGAATTATGCCAGAAAAGCAATTGAAAATAACGAAATGACGTAAGTTGTCTACATGCATGTATCTGCAAGAAATTTTGTCGAAGCCAACTAATTGCTCTCAGAATATGGTCTCCTGGTGACCCTGATCTTGAATTTTATTAATTCATGTAGTCTTATTAAATTAGAAGAAACTAAAAGGGCAGAGAAAACACTGTACCACTAAATGTGATAGTTATAGATTTATCTGCACGGCAGATTAAAACAGTAAAATAATGATTTTGTCATTATTAATCAATACAAATGGTCTGGCTATTGATCGAAATGTATTCTTTATATATATATATATATATTTGCATGATAATATGACTAACATACTATTAAAAGAAAAAATTATTAAATTGATCTCCAGAGGTTGTTGGACTTTTTATTTTTTAAAGTATAGTAAATTACTATAAAAATCAAAATTTTAACTGATATTCATCATGGGTTTTTTTTCATATTTTCACCAATCTAGTATTATATGTACATATAGCATATATTGTACCCTTTTAATATGTAAACACGATATAATTTTCCTTTTTTCTATTATTGTTTTTACGGTATTTTGCTTATTAACTCACTTTAAAAAAATATTTGGCCAAATAATATAGGTGCAAAAAGTATTGGAGAAATAATATACTTTCATATTTTTCATGGTTCCCATATGCGACATTTGATAGATGTCACGATTAAGAACCACGACATCTACCAAACCCCAAATCACCCCAGTTTCCGTAGTTATTTCTAAAATTCAACGCCAATTATAATTGATCAAAATTCAAAATAATTCATGTTATTTTTATGTTTAATTGCATGAAATCAACACTAATTGCAATAACTAAATTCCCTGAAATGTCGGTGGTAATTGTTTTTCAACTTCATGGAACTCTCCGAGTAGCTTAGTCCGTCAGTGATTTTGTTTTAAATGTCGGTGACAGAGCCATGTGTTTTTTTTTAACTCCCTGAAGCTCTTGAAGGTCTTAGTCAATCAGTGATAATTCATCGGTAATTTCATCGGTGTAAAATAATTTTTAATTACAAGTGTTCTTGTTTTTAACGTGCATGGTACAATATACAAAAATTTGGACACATGTTTTAGCCAATTATCTGGTTATGACTTAAAAACTACCGATGGGTTCACCGGTAGATAGTAATTAACGATGAGTTAATTTAGTCGGTAATACCTATAACAAAGGGATATAGCAAGGAAATATTTTGTCAGTAAATATCACTGTAATTTACCGACCTTAAAAAATTCTTTCGGTATTTCAGTGTGTGTTTGCTAATTTTCTAACAGTGATACATAAAATTGTACGGTAATAAACTAAACATTAATTTCATGTTAACCGGTAATAATCTTTCAAAAACCCCATGCTTTTGATTTGTAAAACCATTCTTTTATTTTGTTCTAACTAGTGATTTGTTTTTCATGCCAGCTGAATCACAAGCTCTGATGAGAGGAAATTATACCGATCCTGCAGCCACGCATTATTGGGTTTCCAGGAACCTATCCATGCACTGATGAAAATATTGAAATGCCAGGAAAGTGCTTCCTTGGGAGGAGGCGTGATTAAATTCCATCATCTATAGGAGGACCGTCTTTGATTGCAACCTCACACATATAAATGCAGTGATGACCTTCCTTCTGTCTTCCTTCTCCTTTAATTTTAATTGAGTGTCAAGCAAGTCAATTCTATCTAGTCTATATCAATCTCTTCTCTTTAGTATTTCAGAGCTTTCGCTATTCAATGCAACATGGTATTTCATGAAAATTAAATTTTTTTAATTAAATTTTTTTTTTGTTTTTAAATTTTTTTTGCTGTGTTAATCTTAAAAATATTATGCTGATATATTTTTAAATGAAAAAACACTTAAAAAAATAAATAAATATTAATATTATTATAAATGGGAAATAGCCCTACCAAGGCTTTTACCAAATGAAAGACCATACATTCACTAATAGTGAGTCGTAGTAAATGAAAGGTCAAATGATGAGAAAAATTCTTAGTTGGCCATTGCTGTCATATGCAACTTCTTCTTGGTTTCCAGCTCTGATATAATATGAAGACAAATTATCAATGGTTGAAATTAATTTAGTCACGATCAAAGATTTTTTTTTTTTTTTTTGTCAAAAGAAAACAGGTGATAGTTTTGATCGAAGACACATTTCCTTGCAGTTTCTCACATCAGCACTCCAACTTCGAAACAAAAAGTGGTGGATAATTTAAGTCTAGCTTGACATGTTTGGAAACGTGGTGTAAATTATATTTTTAAAAAATTTAATTTTTTTTTTGTTAAAATTTAATATGGTTTGTATATTTTGGATCGTTTTGATGTGCTGATGTCAAAAATAATTTTTAAAAAATAAAAAAAAATCATTGGCATGCATTTCGTCACAAAAAATTATTTGAAAAACAACTACTATCACACTGTCAATCACCCTCCTCTTTTGACTTGTCTATGATTAAGCATGTGATAGGGAATAAGTTCTGGTGAGATAAGGGGGGGTGGAGTTTTTTTTCAGGTACAATTCTATTAAACTTTTTTCTGGGATTCCGAATAGATTTTGGTTAATATTTTATTTTTAAATTGTTTTTAATATTTTTAAATTATTTTAATATGATGATGTTAAAAATAATTTTTTATAAATAATATTATTTTGATATATTTCTAAGCGAAAAATAATCACTACCATATTTTCAAGTATCCCTTAAAGTATAAATCACAGCTCACTAAAAGCAAAAGATATATGTTTAATCTGATTGGGAAATATTCACTTTTAAAATCAACATTGTTTTTTCTTTGTAGTTTTTTTTCTTTTTTTTCCAGAATTCTTTTTATTATATGATCCTTCTGCATTTATTTTATCCACAATTGGAATTAATGATTTGTTTCTGAGAGCTAAAGGTCAGTTTCACAGGGAAATAAAAACATTTCACCATTTTTCACAGGCTTGATTTGGTAGAAGATTGCTCGGTTTTCTATTTTGATATTATGAATATTTATTCTTGTTGTTATTTTTTATATATTCAAATTAATTTTAAATTTATTAAATCAATCAAGTTATATTAAAAAAATATCCATATGGTTTAAATTTTTATAATAATGAAGAATACGTTAGCAGTGTCTATTCTTTTTTTTACACTCAGAAAAGACTGATTTGGCCCACAGTAAAGCATGTGAAAACTATATAGTTAAATACTAAAAAAAAAAAACTTGAAACGTCACTTTTAAACATGCTAACATCTTAGATGAGAAGAGACTTTTGTTTTCATTTCAAAAAATAGGGAATGGTATGAACATTTAATCCAGTTAATATATCGTTGTCAACAATTGAAAAGTAAGTAATTTAATTATTATTTTTCTCCTTTTTTTTATCTTCTCTACTTATTAGTCTAATGATTATATGGGAAACAACCATGAATCCTCTCTTTGGAGGTGTTTGTTTATGTAGTTACTTATGTGTTTGGTAAAATGACAAATATTATTTATTGTGTGTGGGATCCATCACAATTTACATTTCAAACGCAGGTTAGCCGAAAGCAACATCAATCTGCTTCTCCTTTCCTGTCGTGTCTGTGCAGAGTGAATTAATTCACTCTGCACAGACGCGGCAGGAAATGAACAGTGCCAAGTGAATTAATTCACGTGGCACTATTCACGTGAACAGTGTATTCACTGTTCATTGGACCGCATCCGACCTGGTAAAAAAAATCCATTTTTTTATTGTGTTTTACTCGAAAAACTAGTATTTAATATTATTCAATAACACTATATAAATTAGAAGGAGATCGCATGATGACATAGCATTTGCAGAAAATATTTGATATAAAGTATTATTTATTTAATGATGCAATAGTGGTAGTTAAATCTACAATATTTAAATTAAAAACCATCAATATTAATATATATCTTTTTTAGTTATTTTATAACCTCAATTTGAAAAGCATGTTTAACCAAACATATTAAACTACTTTTTATTCAGCCTCAATTTCAACCACAGTTTTAACCAAACATATATAAATATCAAACCAACCTCAACCAAAAGTACTTTTCATAAAATAATTTTTTTCAAACCACAACCACAAAAGCTACCACAATACCAAACACATTAAAGTATGAACGACATTTTACAAGTGACCTAAACGCCAAGTAAAATGAAAGCTTTTCACCCAAAGAAAAAGGTTCATACATGATGATACAAGATTATCAAACAAAAAAAAACTAGTCTTTTTAGACAGAATGGACTTAAAATATCATACAATAAGATGGACCTAAATAAAATAAATTCAAAAAAATCTTTCAAAATAGACCCAACAAAAACACCATTTGGGCTCCGCCTTGATACCCTGAGCCCAAGGTACAACAAAGGGCCTATGAAGAGTAGGCTCGGGCGTGATAGCCCAAGCCTAACTCCCTAGAGGGAATGGATTTGGCCAAAAAGCCCAAGCCCATGCTAGGTGTGATGTCACACCTAGCGTGGGCGTGAAATGCTCAACACCCTTGGTGAAAAGCAAGCACCCTAACACCCCCCGCATGCTCGGGCTCGAGAGCGCGCCCTGAGCCTAACATGTTTGGGTACATGAAGCATGTCTGAACCCATTTATCACCTCTAATTGGCCCGAGCCCAAACACTCGCTTGGGATTTTTCTGAGACCTCATGCGAGTCCCTCAATATTTTATACTGGTCTAATACATATTAAGTAGAATACAACTCAAAATATCACAAAGGTAAAATTACACTTCAACCTTTCCTCTCCACAAAAGGATAAGATTCATATACTATAAATACATCATGAATCCTTCAAGTCAAAGGTTCTCAATCTCTTTATTTTCTATTGCATAAATAATTTTAGAGCATCTATCTCTAAAATATTATTTTACTTTCTCTTTCTATAAAATTATTGACTTTACCATCAGAGAGTCCCCACATCTATCAAAGGTCACCTTTTGCAGATACCATCAATTATCAACCCTATGAGCATTTCATATCAAGTTACAATATACCTTGACTATAGAGAATTGATCAAATTGCTTGAACTAACAGCCAATTATTCAACACATCAGCCTTATTCTTAAGCATCTTAGATTTTAGGACTCGTCATAACCCTGTCCAAAATGTATGTCTATTTGGGTGGCCTAAACAAACTGATTATATCCACAACGCCCTAACCTTCCATAAACTACTATTTGAACCTCTGCCCAGTACTGCAACTGAACAACTAATACACGTTACATTCCAAGAAGTTAGAATAGTGTCGCGCACCATCCGCTAGTGCTCCACAACATCACACTAAAAATTTTAAAAACCCTTTTAGAATTATTATTTTTTTAATTTTTCATGTTATTATGTTAGTAAAATAGTAAATAGTCAACAGTCATAAATGCATTAATTACCCGCGCATTGGAGTTTGCACTCCGTCGTTGATTTCGTTGGTAAACCTGTGAAAACGTGCAACTCGGTTAGTAAAAGCATTAAGTGTCAGCGTGTTGGAATTCGAATTATGTCGGTGATTTTATTGGCAATATGAAAACTTTAATTGTCATCACTGACATGTAGAGGGGAACAACGCCCTTTGCCTCTAGAATATACCGATGGAATCATACCATCGATATATTCGTTTGTAATGAATAAATCATCAGTATTTTCATTAGTGTGAAACAATGTCTGACGCTAGGTTGTATTTGTATTTCATATCTATCCATCCTGCAAATACTTAAATTAATAGTTGCAAGCACAACACAATAACATGAGTTCACATAATAATAATAAAATAAATACTTCTTTTACAGAATTTTATTAATAAATATTACATCATAGTTTATGGCATTACACTTTCGTGTTTTGTAAATTAGTCAGGATTGTCTTCTTCTTCTTCTTCTTCTTCTTCAATTGACTCGTCATCAGCTCCATTGTAATCTTCTACGTTGATTTTATTGTTATCATCATCTCCATCGACTTGTGTTTGTCCGCTGAAGCTCAGAACAACATTCAACACCATTAACATCAACAAAAATATTCTCAGTGACGTGAAAATTTGAATTTTCTTCTAAGTCAATCGATAGAGGAACTCGATATGGATCAACTAACTCACTAACTTGAAAGACATCATCTCTCATGTTTGATTCATCGTTCTCTTCTTGAACAACCTTAACACGACTCATGGGTTTGGTTTTCAATATAGATAACCAATCAACTCTTGAATGATCTTTTCTAAAGAAAAGGGTGTGTGTGTAATAAATTTGCTGGCATTGTTTAGCGAAAACAAAGACATTGTCGACATTACAGAGTTTAGCTTTTAAATTAGTTTTGGCTAAACCATGATGGGGGTCTACTCTAATTCCTCTTTCAGTGGTGTCATACCAATAGCATTTGAATAAAAATATTTTATTCTGCTCGTTATGATATTGCAATTCAATTACCTCTTTTAATTTCTCATAATAGTCAACTTTAAACTCATTAAAAGTCGATCTCTTAACACAAACCTCATTGTTATATGTCTTTCTACCTTGCTCATATTCTTCAATATGAAACATGTGTCCATTGATGAAATACTCATTATAGCACTTCACCTTTGTTTTAGGACCCAGACTTAGTAAAGACAATGTAATACTTGCATTCCCTTCTAATTTATAAACTTGGTACATAAAGTACAACCATGAACAGTTAACGAGAAATGTGTAATGAAATTAAATATCTCTATAGATAATGATAATTAAACAGTACTTACATGTGTTTTGAATCACATGGAAAACTATTCATCTTGTAATTGAAAGATTTGAGATTCAATCAGCTGTGAGTTTTGAGACAGTAAATATTGACGATGTTGCCTATGAGGTATTCAATAATTTATTAGTTTGTGATATTATAAGAGATAAATAGTTTATTAATAACAATTTACCAGCATAGAAATTTTCTTTCAGCCTATTTCCTTTAGGTAAAATGCTTTTCGCCCATTCAACAATTATGTCATAACTGACCTCACTCAACCCATGATCCGACTTGATGTTGAACACCTGTGCAACGACCGATAATTTACTGTGATTTGTGCAACCATCTCACAATGGTTTGTCTGAATCTTTCAAAAGATCAAAAAATCTAACCATATCTGCATTAGGTTCTTTATCTACGATGAGACATTGATTGGCATGACTCTGATTCATTCTAATTGCTTCCATAACTATAGTCATATAAGGATTACTATTATCACCTACAACTCCATGCACGTCACTAGCACTAGAAGTTGACCCAACTATCATTTCTACCATGGTCTCATGAGAAATATATGGTTCTTCGTGTGCATCCCAATACAAGTATTGCTCCATGAAACCTTTTTATAGAAAATACATTGTTATAACATCTGAATTGAGAAAC
>Ga0307515_10023093_pt1 | contig 10925 bp, 2 predicted proteins | sample 17_EM_MG_FD_194513 | JGI IMG/M metagenome (GOLD analysis project Ga0307515, IMG submission 194513) | Populus trichocarpa ectomycorrhiza microbial communities from riparian zone in the Pacific Northwest, United States - 17_EM | ecosystem: Host-associated > Plants > Roots > Unclassified | place...
GCGTATAGCAAGAATTGAGCTCTGCCATTATGCATCTATCACTGTAACAAGGAAATGGGATTCACTGCAGCTCCATCATAGCATCCAAACACCCAACTTTTACAAAAAGGAAAAAATTTAAAGAGGAAAAAATTTAAAAGAAAAAAGCTCAGCTGTGTTATTCATTACCGTTGAAAATACTTTATTTAAATATGGTATTAATGCAAATATATTTTGTATTTTTAATCTAATTTAAATATTTTTAAATTTAGAAAAACAATTGGTATGGACTAATTGTGTAACGCGGGCAATTATACTAGTTATTATATTACTACGTATCAGTTATTTTTATAAAATATTTTTTAAAAAAATATATAAAGATAATATTTTTTATTTTTAAAAATTATTTTTAATATTATCCCATCAAAATAATATAAAAATATCAAAAAATATTAATTTGAATTAAAGAAAAAAATAAAAAAAAATTAAATTTAAAGTATTTTTTAAAACGTAAAAATAAACATGTTTTAATAAGAAAATTCAACTCAACCTCAAATAAAAAAATAAAAAAAATATCATCACTTAACCTTTGTATAATATAAAAAAAATCTTATCAATTTATTATTTCTTCATCGTATGAAAAAAAATTCGATAAGAAAAAAGAAATAAATCTAAAAAAGCAAACTTAATAATTTTAGATCTAGCACTTAAATCAGACCGAGCAATACTTTTTACTATAAAACAAAAAAAACATCACTTGCTATAGTGTCAATACTTTATATCTTATATCTATCCATGTTATAATTTTTCTATATCCAAAATAAATGTATAGTATTTTCTATTTAAAATATAGTATAATAATAATAATAATTTGTCAATTACTTTATTTAGTTTTTAATAATATCATTTAATGTGTCTCTTTCACCTGTCAGGAAAGCACCGACTGGCTTCACATTACTGTGGGTGGTAGATGTACTGGGTCTGGTAAGAAATTTAAGTGAGAGACTGACACATGAGGTCTGGCAAGTTCTTTGGGTGTATTCGAGCTGTACTGGGTCTGGCTTAGTTTAAGTGAGAGACTGACACATGAGACTGACACATAAACTTAAAAATAAGTTTATCAATATGCTTAGCAAAATATAGATTCATTGAGACCAGTACATTAAAAAAGTATGATCTTTAATTGTGTATTACTGTCCAGCCTGATTTTCCTTTGGACAATATTGTTTAATGAATAGTGTCTTTTAGAAAAAGATTGATCATTGATTATATATATATATATAATTTTATCTTTTTTAATATATAAATATGATATTTCAATTTTAAAAGGTAGAAATGAAAAGGAAATCAAACACAAACTGCATACAAAAACAGTTCAAGAATCCATGTACATACAAAAATTTATTTGGTACAAATTACAGTCATACACCATGGTAAAAGATTTTAATTCATTTACACATCAATAAAATTTAAGAGTGATTATTTTTTATTTGGTTCGGTTTTTATAAAAAAAATAACCAAACTGAATTTAAAAAAAAAACAAAACCGGTTCAAACTGACCGGTTTCGGTTGGGTTTTTTAGAAGAAAAGTCGTTTCATACTGGTTTGGCTCGGTTTTTTCCGGTTTTGGTTCGGTTTTTTCTATTTCAGGCTTATAGAATTGAAACCGAGCCGAACCGGTCAGTTTTTTCAAAATTTTAATCGGTTTTTTCACTGTTTGGTTTTTTCAATTATTTTTTTTCTAGTTTTCTCAGTTTTTTAGTTTTTTTCTCACCCCTGTAAAACTTCAACTTCCTATGCCTTTATTTTCTTAGAAACAGTAATATGGCTTTCAAGGGTCCTTGAATTTATCATCAATTTGGAAATCTGTCTCTTCACCCAAAATTTTTTGTAGCTAGACTCCTGATTAAAAGTAAATGTTGAAAACTTTTAAATCATTAAGGGCCATGTCTTTAAGGAATCTATTTTTTTGCACATAAATCAAACCTTTTCATAAAAGATTGCTTATTTGCAAGGAACTTTAACATATTTATATATGCATGTAATCATAACCATAATTATATTTTACAAGATAGAATAGTGGTTGGAAACTCCTAATCATAATCATTTATTTTTAATTTGACTTTTATTTTTTTAATTATTTTTTTTATTCAATTTCATCTATTATCAATTAATTTATTTTATTTTTTATATTAAATTTTTTATTCATTTTTTTATTATTATTTGTTTTTTTCTTTACCTAATTATTATTTTTTTAATTTCATCCATCTGAATTTGATTTCAAATTATTTTTATATCAGATCTAGTTCATATTTTTTTTATTACTATTTATTTTGTTGTGGATCTTATTTTAATATATATTTTTTCAATCTCATCCCTTGGTATATTATTGGTTTAGAATTTTACTGCTTTATTTTTTAGGATTTACCCACTATAGGGTTGGTTCTGAACTCATGACTAGGGTTATGTATTTTGAAGGTTAATATGGGTTAATGTTGATTTTTTAGGTCTCTTTTAAATTAATTTTTTATTTTTTTACTTCAATATTTGATTTATTGAAAATTAGTCTTCATAATGTTTTTTCACTTTCATTTCTATTAAGTTATCACAATCTTATGCCTAGGGTCACAGGGTTAGTAAGTTAACCCGGGTTGACTTAGATATTTTTTTCGTTGTTTTTTTTTTTATTTTTTTATATTTTCACCCTTCAATATTGGTATATTTGATAATTAAGCTTCATAATTTTTTTTTATTGTCAATTTTTTCATGTTAGTTTATTTATTGTCATTATATTTTTTAATTAATATTATTTAAATTGATTAAGTTTTTTAAATTCAATCAAGTCAATAACCCAAAAATCAATTTTTTTTTGCTTTTTTAGAAACACCTTAATCACCCTAGCATCCTATGATTTTTTACGTTAAAAACAATTGACATGAACGTCCATTCATGAGGAATGTTTTGGACACTGACATTCAATTTTATGAGTTCACAGTTCTCACTGATGGAAAAGGCCGAATACCTCAAAATCTAAGAAAAGAAAATTCAAGACTCAAAATGATTTGTGAATGGCTGCAAAGCATTCAAAAGAGTAAGAGTTCAAGTTTGTTAACAAATTGAATCCACTGACCGTAAAATGCACTGGTGTACATGGCAGGGTTATAGAACCCAGGTTATATTTTACACCATTCGAAGCTGAAGAAGAGGAGAAAAAAATGACTTCGTAGGATAGAGGAAAAATACATATTCCCAATATAACTTGTAACTGCAAAACTGCCTTAAGGGAAGAAGAGGCTCTTCGATCTTTCTCACAGAGCAGCAGGCAAGGGAAGATCAATCCTGCTTGTTACTCTCACGAGCCAGCCTAGCACGATGTCTTAGCTCAGCCCTTTTCCACCGAACAATCATGTAACACAAGGAAAAGAGGCTGTTTATCTGCAAATAAGATAATAGGGTCAGAATGAATAGCAGAAAAAAAGAAAAAAGAAGCAGATTAAAAGGGTAACTGCAAACACCCACCAGAATAATGGTTGCAATGATAAGAAGAGGCCCAGACCAGAGTACTGAAAGAAAAAGTCCATGTGGATCAAAGTAATTCTGGCTTGCAAAGCTCCTCCAGTAGTCACCCATGACTCTATTAAGCCTCTCTGCTAAGTATACACCAGCCACTACATGACAAGAAATGATTAAATGAAATCAGATATCCAAGGACTTCAGCAGTGAGAATGGAAAGTACAATAGAAGAATACATCAATGCATGCTAGCACGAACTCAGATTCCAGGACAGACATCACCCACAGAAATACAAGCGGATAAAATTTTTATATTGGAGAGTAATGTGAATTAGCTCTTTTTTGGCATTGTGAACCATAAGCACTAGTTGGTCAAGTGTTACAAAGTTGATTTTAGGAAACACTGAGTTATGACCCAAAAACTAGCTTTAAGAGTCTAAGAGTTTAGGTGACATTTGTGGCTCAATATTAATTAATTCACAAAATAAATACAGGATTCTAGAATCTAGGTAACTTTCTAACTACAAAACTGGTTTTGAGTTGACGGCTCTTGAAGCCTGTAACAATAATTTTAGCAGTCGAACTTCCATAAAAGCAACACAGACAATCACAAAGTTTCTAACATTTAGAGACACACACACAGACACCAATTTAATAAGATTCACACAGTAATCATATTGCAGAATTCACACAGCAATCATATTACAGAAAAGGTAGTTAATGATAGATTACTCCATTTACGATTTAAAATGCTAGTTCTATACTGAGAATCTTTACACAATTACATTATCATTATTGGATGGCAACATACTGTATCGCAATAGTTAACCGACTAGCATAGTACCATTAAACTGTCATTCCCATGTTGCACAACTAATATAAGCACTATGCTTAACACCCATCCATAACTTCAGAAAACAAATTAGCTTCACTGAATTCAACCAAATATTCATACAAGGTCATCAATCTTTTATCTCTCACACAGTCGCTGTTTATATGCAAGCACAATATTTTAGCCACATTACTACAGAAACCAATTGTTTATACACAAGCACAGTATTTTAGCCACATTACAAGCAAAAACCAACTCATGTCATATCATATAAGAACAAAGCAAGAAAACCCTAAAGTAACAATTGCAATTGCCCATACATTAAATCCCAAAATGTTCATCTAAGACCAAACAAAAAAATTAACCCGCAATTTCCAAAAACGCGCAGAACAACACAAAAAAGCTTCAATGTTTACTTAAATTTCAAAAGAAGTCCTCTTTTTTTAAAAAAATATCTGACAACCCATTACCGCATTCAACCCAAATTTACAGTCCCTAAATAAAAAATAAATAAAAATCAATTTCACTCACATTTACAGCATTACTACAAAATTAAGTTCAATTTTTTTTAAAAAAAAAACTTACAAGCTACAAGGAACAGACACATCTGGAAGTTAATATGTTTCCTTGAAACAACTGTTAGTACCAGCAACACGAGATGGAATCCTATTAGCCCCATCAGCCAAGGTTCCTGTCCGAAACAAAAAATAAAAACTTCTTTTTTATTTAATTTAATCATAAAACCCCAAAAAAAGAAAAAGGAAAAGGAAAAGTCTTAAAAAAAGTTTACCGTCCAGTCAATGGCATGGAAGAAACCGATAAAATTATCGATGGCGGGTCGGAATCCGGATCGGAGCTCCGAGGAGAGTTTCTGGACAAGATCCGCCATTTGGTCCAAGTGAGCTTCCATTGCTGATTTCAGCTCTTCCATTTTTTTTTCCCGCACTCTGCTAACACAGGATTCTAGTTCTAGCAGTGGTGATTTACTAGAGAGACCTACGGTAGAAGTCTAGAGAGACCTACGGTAGCAGTGGTGATTTACTAGAGAGACCTACGGTACAACTTAGATTTCGCCACGTCGCCAAGCTTATGCTGGTTTACCAGTTAAATCCTTGACCATTAACGAACGACTTGTAGTTTCAAGGCACTGTACGATTTGGTAAACCCGGACTGAAGAATCCACAATCTAACGTCTGGTCTTAAATAGATTTTAATTTTAATTAAAAAAAATATTACCCTAGTTAAACTTGAATAATTTCATGAACTAACTTGTTACTTGCTGGAACTGACCAACATAATCTAAACTCAACCATAGCACATCAAATAATTATTTTAGAAAAAATAATATTATTTTAATAAAAAATAAATATCCTTAATACCTAACAAATTTAATGATTCAGTATTGATGACTATGATTTTTTTCATTTCTTAGGTATTTTTCAAATTAAAAAATTTTGTTTGTAATGTGGTCTCTTAAGCCTTAATTAGTTTAGATCAATATAATTTAAATTTAATTTACGAAACCAAGCATTGATTAAGCGTTTTCATTTTTCTTTGTTATTGTTAAATTCTTATATCTAAAGACAATAAAAATAAATATGCAATAAAAAAAGTTGAATATTTGTTTAAACTTAAAATTTGAATCCAAAACTTTAATTATTTTAAATTAATAAAATTAAATTTTATTGTGCCAAACATAACATTAACTGAGCGATAATTTTTTCATCAACATTATCAGCTCCCGTATCTAGATAACTAAAATAAATCATCAAGTCCAATCACAAACTAACACAACATGAAAAAATCAAATTGAAAAAAAAAAAGAAATCGGATGATCACAATGTAAAAAATCAAAAGATCAATTTTAAAAAAAATCATTGTGAATTATTGTTATAATCCAAAGTGATTTTTGAGAAGGTCACAGTAACTTCTCAAGTAGCTTAGTTTTTTTTTTAATTTAATATATATGTGGTAAGTTTAATCTTTTATTTTCTGCTTATGTTATACTAAAACTTGGATGTTAAATCTTATGTGGAGAAGAAAATGACATTTTTATGTACCGTACGTGAGGTTGTAGGATTGTAGTTTTTTTTTTATTAACGTGGGTGTCTGGACCAACTTGCGCGTATCTTGACTAATTCCATGGGTTCTGAAATTAACGACCATGTAAATTTTCAGTGGTCCTGAAAGCACTCAAACTTGTGACTATTGAAGAGCAACTCCAAAACCTTATGAGTTAAGTTATTCTTTAAAATTAATTGTAGTTGTTTTTTCCATTCTTTAAGGAGGGCATTGATAGTAATTAACGTCTATATCCAGTTAATTAATTATAGTAAATTATATGCATGGGATATATAGTTACAGATCAATTTTGATTGTTATAATCTTATATATAGTACAATTATTAAAATGATGTTGCTCATTGAAAGTACCAATGTATTTTAGTTATGCTTTGTATTTTATGATCAACCACTGGCTAGCTTGTTTTTTTTTTTTTTAAATCAAAGATATAAATATAATAAGAATATTCACGAATCGTCGTTAACGTAGATTAATTCATTTACATGTCTCACTGCTCTAACGATCCATATACATTTTTAGAGCCTTTTCATATCATAATTTTTTAATATTTATTATTACTCATGTTAAAAACTAAGATCTATATAAAATTAAAAATTACCTCTTAATTATAACTTAACTTGAGATTTGAACTATAATAACTTAGAATTAATTAATATTGGTCTAGCGAGGGAAGTGATTATCACAATAATTAGGATATTGCCACAAGCATATAAGTTATGAAACTGTGGCTGCGGCAGATTTAGGCCAAATTAACAGCTTCGAAATTATACAGAAATTTTCATAATCATCTTATTAATTATAAATTCTTGACACTCATTGGTTTGGTTAAGCAAGATGCATGTTTTATGCAAGTTAATGCACCAAAATGCTAGGAAACGAGGTTAGTTAATGCACCAAAATGCAAGTTTGCTTGGTCATCACACTTGAGATTTGTTAGTAATTTTAGGCCAAAATTAGCTTTATGATCATTAAAAGGAAAAAAAGCATACCATATAATGAATGGCTAAGTTCTAGAATATTATGAGTTGGCAAAATGGCACCATCAGAAGTTTGCGGGGAAGAGAAGCTCACTCCAAAGCTGGCTTGATGACAATCATATTGAAGGCATCCACTTTCACTTTGGATTTTCCAATCCCGTGAGATAATCTCTAAATATATACTTGTTATTATGTATAAACTAAAGTTATTAAATTCAAATCAGTGTGATAGGTCGATACACGACTTAATTGATCTGATTCTTGGTCTAAGTCTGGTTTTAAAAAAATTATTTAAAATTAACTCGAAGGTTTAATTATCAACCCGGTTAAAACCTGATTTTATTTAAATAATTTTTTAAAAATTATATATCATTTTAACTAAAAAAAATTGAAACAATAATATCTTAATTAACTCAGGTTAATCTATCCAATTCATAAACTAAATCTTGAGCCGGACCGAGTTTAGTAATTTTAGTATAAATTGAATCAACTTCCATGTCCAAATTAATTAGAAATTGATTTTGAGAATAGGGCAATATTTTTTTTTTTGGTTAAAGAAATGAGTGAACAATATGTACTATATAGTAGGCTAGCAAGCAAGATTTAAATTAATTTTAATCTAAATAGCACAAATTACGACATGATCATGTCAAAACTAAGTACTCTTATTTGATTCAAGTTACAAAAATCATGAATATGTTAGCTGGAAATGGGAACAACAAAGTAACTATCATGCACAAATACGCCATGCAGAGGCAGTAATTAAATACCTATCTTGCCACCCTAAAGAAATACCTTTCCCATCATCTCTTTCAAAAACTTGAAACCCACCACAAAAATCTCCATCAAATTGAAGAGGACAATAATGAGTTCTAATTTTCAAAAGAAGCTTGGCTTGTATCAAGGACTTGGAGCTGAGTTTAATGCCTGCAAATCCATGGCCCTCCATCCTTCCTTTCCATGTTTCCATCTTGTCATATCTTGGACAGTTTGCATCATCTTTGTCGCAGTTGAGCATCCTTTTGATATCTTTACCAAGATGATTCTTTTCAATGCTTAATCTCTCTGAGCTTTCTAGAGGAAGACAATCATCTAAAGAATCAAACATTGCTGCAAAATAGTGCAAAGACTCCATGAATCTTGACAAAAAGCTTCTTGGGCTTCTGCTACCTTCTTGCTCCACCAAGACAACAATGGAGGGGTTAAGTGAATGTACTGATTTCAATGTTTCGGATATCTTCAAAGAATCGTTCAGAGTATTCAAATGAAAGACTAAATTCACAGCAACTGTTTCATTTTTCTTTTTCCTTAGGTTGAAGAGCTTAGACCCTCTTAACAACCCTTGAAACTCAAAGACTAGATTGCGAAACCCTTTCGCAAAGCTAACTAATCTACTCTCAGTTTCTTGCAATTCTTCTATTCTTCTGCCGAATCCGGTTATTCGCAGAGAAATTCGGTTGCCACTGCTTGCCTTTTCGGAGAGAGACTGTATTAAAGAAGGCCATTGAAAGCCATAGGAGACGTCAAAATCAATGACATGCAATGAACTGTTGTTATTCTCTTCTTCCTTCTCATAGGCCTCAAGGATTGCCTGGTTTGCAGTGAAATGAGCAAACTGGTAATAAGGAGACACCCTGTAAAGATCTGTGAACGCCAAGAACTCTTCTTCACATGTTGGTTCCTTCATGATCATATCATAGAAGGGAGATTTCTTGCCGAGGAGCCTTGCGGCCAATCCATCAGCAAAATAAGCAACGACCCTTTGCACCGAATCACCGGATAAGGAGACACTTTGATACAATTCTGTTAGATTCTCCAAGGCTGAGCCTACATTGTTCTCGTCAAGTGCTGTGGCAGCTATAAGAAGCAAGTGAATCAAATGAAGCCCCTTGCCATTTTCTTCAACAGCTCCTTTCCTCTTATGGTCTAGTTTTAGCATTTGTTCCCTCATTTGGAGTAGCCTAAATATCTTCCCTTCACTACGACCCTCATAAGTATTCATCAAAGGATTGGAAACATCTGCCCTTGATCTCTTTCTCTTCCTTTTCATGTCACCATTGGAGTCTGTAACAATTGCTAGGCTAAGATTCAAAAGTTCCTCTTGATCTTCCATGCCTTCCATCAATGTAAGAGAGAAATAAAGAAAAGGAATATTAAGGCAAGATGAATAAAGTTTAGGACAAGCAAAAGAAGATTGTCATGGTTGAGTTTTTATGCAAGAAACGGGGCATTGTAATAAATCATGTGGTAATATTCCAATGTGTCATTACAAGTGAATAGAACCAAAGACTAGAGGGATGAGAGATAGGATATATTTTTTTAGTTTCTCGTACCAATAAGGAAGGGAGAGACAGAAGATGGGTATCTCTTTATTCTCGAAGAATTGATGTCATAGGTCAAGAAAACATTTCGAAACGTTTCTGTTTGTCCAATGCGATGCCTGAAAATACCATAGGAATTGGAATCCTTTTTTTGGGGTCTAATTTGGTAGTTCGGAAGTTGCTATAAAAGACATCATGAAGTCGACAAAAAACAGCGGGGAAAATGGGGAATCCCAACCTACCGTCCCCGACGACTTGTCCTCTCTTTCCTTTTTCTAGATGCCATATGCATGTGTTGTTAATTTTCTTGCTTAAAATCTTGTCTTAGATTTCTTACGCACTGTAGCTTGAAAAGGGAGTTGAACTTGGACAGTACCTTAAATGTTCTAAGCTTTCTATATACATTATGTATTTGAATCATATATATATATATATATATGTAGAATCTACCACACCTCTATACAACATAATTGCAAGCCTAAGAAGCTCACAAGTCTTGAATTTGCACCTTTATATTAATTGGGATTATTCATAAAATTATAATTGCAAAACATAGATATTTAAATAGAATAATATAAATTATATCTTGGAACATTACTTAACAATTTAAGTTATTGAGTTGAGATGATTTTTTCACATGATATCAGAACCTTAATGACCAAACGGTCACGAGTTCGAATCTCACCATTCCTATTTATTTGATAAAAATAAACACAAAGTAGTGTAGATCTATGCAAGTTTCAAGTTTAAAAAACTTTCACTTGAGGATGTATATTAAAGAATAATATAAATTATATTTTAAAACTTCACATAACAACTTAAACTATTGAATGAGATAATTCTTTAACAAAAATATACATTCTTTATTTCTTATAAAATCTTATAGCATTATAACCAAGGAAAATTAATTTTGATAGAAGCCGACGGATCTTCTCTGTCGAAAAAGTCATAGACTGATCTCTCCTTCATCATTAATGAATACATCTAAAAGGGTCCGCAGACAATGAGAGGCCACATTAATCTTTCCACACCATTTTGTTTTTATTATTTACTTCTGAACAAACACTCAATCGGCCTCTTGACCCGGTATGTGAGCATCAAGTCCAACCACGCTTTCCACAATCACTCCCCAAGCCATCAAACATCAATGCATCTGGACCAGCAAAAGTAGAGATATAATGGAAACTTCAACTTTGGCGGAAAACACTTTTCATCTTTAAAT
>Ga0307515_10023094_pt1 | contig 10925 bp, 5 predicted proteins | sample 17_EM_MG_FD_194513 | JGI IMG/M metagenome (GOLD analysis project Ga0307515, IMG submission 194513) | Populus trichocarpa ectomycorrhiza microbial communities from riparian zone in the Pacific Northwest, United States - 17_EM | ecosystem: Host-associated > Plants > Roots > Unclassified | place...
ACCGGATAGCTGCAGTATCTTGCCTGTGCCCAGAGATCCGTCCGGTGAGATATGCATGTGAAGTTTCACGGAGAATCTAGACCAGTAACAAATTTGTCCAACTAGGTACCGAAATCGCGTCCGTAAGAATACACAATTTACCTCCCACCGTATTGAGACGATAAAAGCATCAAAGTATGCTTCAACAACAGCCACGCAAAAAAATCCACGGGGTTTGATACATTGAAATCCCGCAAAAAAAACCAACGACAACGCGCGGTCTTACATGGTAGGGTCCTGAAAGGGCAGGGAAATGATTAGAAATTACGGGAAGGGGAAGGAGGCAGTGGTACAATTGAAGGTTCGTAGGCGAGTACAGGAAACTTTTTCAATCAACAGGCTGAAACAAGGGCAATGGCCCACTGATGGCGTGAAAGAAAGCGGTGAGACGCTACGAAGGATGCTGACTCCAGCGGACCAGATGGAACATTCCCCCACGCCACATCCAAAACCGATCTAGAGCAGAAGTTCAAGTTTGCTTTTTGGTGTACCGATTGCGAGGCCAAAAACGAAAAGGACGAGATAGCCGCCAGGTTAACTCCGGGAGAAAAGGTATCCACCAGAGGCGCCGCAAATTCCGCAAATACCCGACTGGACTGCCCAGCAGACATTAGAAAACATAGAAAACCGACAGGGAGATTGGAAAGCCGATGGGAGCGATCGAGGCGCCGTGACAAGGCCCTCATGCAACGAAATGTGACAGAGATCTTGGGGAACCGACAGCGTGGACTTGGGGATGGGGCACCCCTGCCGGCTGGCGACGCAAAACGCAGATCGTCACAGCACACCACAGGGGTCCAAAATCATCTGCGGTCGCTCATCATTAGCATTCGCTTGTCAGCTTTCTTCTCCTCATTCCTTTTCTGCTGGGTGCTCGCTTTTCGCCGTCGTGGGAATGCCGAATGCCATGCGCATAAGCAGCCAATTGTATCATCTTCAGGTTTCTTTTTTTCTCCTTTTTTCTTCCTTTTTTTGTTTAATTAAATTTCTTCGGGTTTCTGGTCTCCGGCGGTGCAGTTTGGAATGCAGCCGCACCACGTGGGAACGATGCGTAGGAAAAGAGAGCTTTTGGGTTTCGGGGTTTGTGCGTACCGCGTGTCAGCCAGCCTCCGCTTAAGCCTTGTACGTGCACGGCCTGCACGTCTTCAACTTGCAGTGTTGGCATTCGAAGATGTACCAGTGGGGCCCTGAGTGGCACATGTTGCAATTCCAGAGAATAAGGGTTGTGTCTGATTTGATCATTTTGAAGGAGTGTTCGCATTGGCCTGGAACTGCCATTGTCTCGAGTTGTAAGGCTGAAGGGCTGAACGGGTGTTGGAGGCCTGAAGCGATTGCAGATGCACGTTAGTGAGGGTGATTTGGGCGCGCAGCATATGTATAGTCTGGGGATGTGGAAGACTACTATGCGAGGACGTTGACGCACAAGACCTAGCCAACGTAAGGCGTGGGATGCGTGTTTCGACTGCGCTGACTTGAAGTGGCTGAGCAAAAGCAAAAATGGTAGGTGCAGATGAGTAAGGTGAATCGTATGCTCGAGGAAGGAAAGATCTAAAGTCAAATGGTGGGACGTGGGCTCTGATTCGGTCACTGCCGGCGCGGAAACGGGTCAATCTTATATCTGGCCTTCGCCCTTATTAATTTGCTGCTATCTCCACAGTGCGTACAAGAAAGCAAGTGCGTTGCCGAAACCGACTTTTACAGTCTAACGAATTCGTGGTGGCCAGGCAAAACGGCCTTGAGTGGTGTCAAATGCGGACGGCCGTTGCATGGATAAAGCAGAAGATGGTCTCTTGGTCACACGCTGGGAGTAGAGTGGAATCTGCATCTTGCTCCCTATATCTGAGCATCAGTGGTATCCTCCCAGCCCGCTACTGGAAAAAAGTGACCTGGCCCGATGAGGACAAAGAGGTGCTTGTCAAACTAGGACTGGCTGGCCCGCTGCCGCGGACATGGTAGTATCTCTGGGTAGCTGATCCTTGTTGCAGAGAAGCGTAGTGTCATGCTAGGCCCGAGTGATGACGGCGTTATGAGAGTGTTATGTTGGCGCATCGCATGTGTCACAGGATAGCAAGTACGGGCTTGTACGGAAACTGGTACGAGTACTGGTGCAGGACAGGCGGGCCAGTGGCTGGACACTGCGAGTCTAGGAGAGTCTAGGAGATTCTAAGGGAGGGAAGGGGGATGGCTGGAGGAAAGAGAGTCCACTCTGGGCCTTGGGATGGGGCGTAGCGGGCTGGTTTGGACAAATACCAGTGGGGATGGGCTTGAGGAGAAGGGGAGATGGGTTGCGGCGCGATGTACCGATGTTCAGGGACCAGCCAATCGCCGGCCTGCTACCAGTGCAATGGTTTGGGTTTGGGCTGAGCTGGGGTTGAGAATAAGGTTTGAGGTATGTGCGAGGGGATGTGCTTTTTTTTCTTTGCTGGCCGCTTGAGCACGACCGGCCGCGTGAGCTGCACGAGAGTATCTATACGGCCAAAAAAGCACTGCGAGAAAAGGTGCCCGGTGCCAGGTGCTGCCAGGTGCCCACCGCTGCCTGCTGCCTGCTGTCCGCCCGCTACCCACATCCTGAACAGGCTCCTGCAAGCGGCCCTCCCCCCTGCCCCCCCGCTTCCTCCAAGCGCCACCTGGCCGCGGTCGAACCGGGTCAGCGCTGCACTCTGCGTTCTTCCTGCACGTTGGCTGCACTGTCTGCTTGCTTGCTTCCTACTTTCTTTTGTAGGCGGTCAGCCGGTTCACACGTCAGGCCCAAATTGGCGTCCTGCAGGGCGCCATCGCGAACGTTGATTCTCCGCCTGCACGCCCACCTTTGCGGATCTCCTCCCATGGCCGCACCGCAACGAGAAATGTCCGACCCATCGTCTGCCAGAGTCTGCGTGCAACTCGCCCCGTCGTCACAGCTGCTGCCGTCCGGCTACTGCCATCCCTTCACCCTTTTCCTCTCCATACCGTGGCGTGCATTCCGCTCCTCAACCGCTACTTCTGACGTTTCAATGGGGAAGCCTGCATCGATCTGGCTTGCATGGGCCAAACGCCCTGGCCAACCTCGCATGCCACAAAATCGCCCGTGGCAGGCCGATCTGCTGCAAGAATCACCGCGAAACCCGGTTCTGCTCGGCGGCTGCATGCAGCCTCATCTCATGGTCCGTCTTGGGCGCTCTTCGCTAAAGCACATGTCCCACTAAAGGCCGTTCCATGGCCCTTGCCTCAAAGCCCCAGAATCTTCTTTGGGATGCGGGTATACCGGAAGTGGTTGACCTCGCTGGAGAGGCGGCTGCATGGCTTAAAGATTTGGACTATGCGTTAATCCTTTAATGCTTGGCACAAAAAGTTCCCGTTTTTCCGCCAAAATAACGCTGACAAATTTAAATGCAGTACTTTATAGCTTATTAAGCTTTATATTTTACATTATATGATTATTAAAGGAAAGCATATAATTATAAAGTGATTGAGCTATAAAGCCATTGTAAAGTGCTACGTTCAACCCCGTTTTTGCGGGAAAAAGGGATTTTTTTGCGCCAAGCATTAAAAGGATTGACGCACACGCCAAATTCCCCCATGGCCAAGGAGACCGCCTTTTCCAAGGGATCAGCTCGCCAAGTTGGTCCTGCATGCGGTACTGGCCAAGTCGTCTGCTGTATGCGACCGACCCGAAAGGGCTACAGAGACGTCGAGAGAATGCAGAGCCAAACCCTCCCCTGATTCACTATAATAGGTAGAAGCAAAATGGCTGTGGGGACATCGGTAGAGCGCGCCTAGTAATGCCAGATCGAGTCTTTCATCTCTCTGCTCGTCTCTCTGCTGTTTCTATTGGTTCTTCTCCATTCTTTTACTTCACAACGTGGCTTTCGCATTTTTAGACCTACCTCCACAAACCCTTTTCATTGACTCATAGCCTTGTGCGTCCTGCTCGATTTCAATGGCTCTCTTGATTGATTACTCGCGTTAGCTTATTCGAACAAGATTTATCGTGACTGTCCTTATCCACATTTGCTTGCTCTCGCTACGCTATGAAGATTGGCGGAGCTAGAGGCGAAAATCATATCTCCGAAAGTATATTTAAGGAACATTAGTCGCAGTGCCTTACGGCATGCGTGGAGAGATAAAGGCGCACTTCTTCGCACTTCTTCGCTTCAAGCTAGACAGATCTCGAGACGCCCAAAAGCCAACCATTTTGGGTCGCAACACAAGATCTGGGTCAACTCAGCAAGTTGACACCACTGATGCAAGATCAGTCATACCAAAGTTGTTTGTCGTGGCGCCCGCGGCGCTCATTTTCAAAAATTTCTGCGCGTCATACTCGAGCTTTTGATCTTCTGCGAGGTCAATGTAAAAGTTTTGAAAGACAGCAGAAAATTTTCTCAACCCGTCACCGATTGACAGACGTGACTGTCGAGAAAAGGAGCGTAAATTGAAACCAGTGCACCTTATAGCGTTGAAAAGTTGACAACAGGAACAAAATACAACAGCCTACCAGGGGCGGTGTTATCAACGCAGTGGCGAATGCCTATCATGCTGACGGGCTAGCGCAAAGACATGGCTCGAAAAGCGGTCAGCTTCTCAAATTTTCGGATGAGGCCTCAATAATATTACAGCCGCGGATGCGTTGGAGATCTCTGGAAGCTAGGAGGGACTCGACAGTCTCAGTGCACCCGCAGGCCATTCTACAAGATGTCAAGATTATAAAGGGATAGCCTCCCGTTACCATACCACACCAAACCCTTGCAACGTCTCATACCGCACGCTGTTCCATCACTTCGGTATTTACCGACGATCAACTGTAAGGCCGGAGTGATACACCTACTGATGCTGTGGCTGTCGTTTTCCGTCATTCTCCCATGACATGTAGCGCACTGCGTCTCTTACCACATCACTAACAAGCCAGTTTAGACCTTCTGGACTTTCGTCAATACATTTGCAGGGAAAATTACCACTCCTCTCAAAATTTCGCCGACTCTTTCTTGCAGAACTGTTGGTCCCTGGCCATATTTCTGTTCAATTTCACGCTATTCTTCTAAGAGAGCCGAAGGTTCTGCGACACGAATGAAATATGAGTGCATCCTCGCCATCAATAAATCCGTACCGAAACAGTCGAATCTGATACTTGTTTGACATGCGGCGAATAAGACACTAATGTGTGATTGTGAGAGCACAGAACAGTAGCAAATCCTACCCTCCCAGGAAAATATATTTCTGCGTCTTTCATTCTGATTATATGAGCGCCTACACATTCCAAGTAAGCCAATCTTAATATTTGAAGCGGTCTCACTACTTCTATCACTCATGATCAAAATCATACCTCAACAGATTTACTGACGCTTAGTGTCAAAAATCAAGATCAAGAATGAGAACTCTGTCTGATTGAGAGTGGCTCTTGAGCCTCTATATATACAGTCAAGATCAACTGCCAAGACACCCCTGATCTATACCCAATGTAGGAAAGCTAAACTTACATGGGTAGTCACGATCACCTGACGCTTAGACAGTTCGGGTACGCTTTTCCACAGCAACTTTCCGGTTTTCTGCACGGCGTGGATACGTTGCTTTAGAGCCCAATCGGTTCATCTTTGCGCATTGTGGCTGAGAACTAACGTGTTCTATCAGTCATCCAGTAGTCCCGAAACCCACCAAAATTAGAAAAACTGCACCTTGATATCTCGACAATGGCTTAATAATAAATTCCAAAATTTTATAATTAACCTTTTATACCTATTTTAAGCCTCTTATTAGATTTAAAAAAATAATATTAAGTAGTTCTAAAAATATCGCAATATCGCAATTTAGCTTAAAATTGGGGGCCGAAACCCAAAATCTCAATATTGGCCAGACTTATTACACTAGAACTTTATTAAAAGTCTTTATTGGTTACACAAGGGGGATATCACGTAGCTACGGTTCGTAGATAGTATGATGATTGTTCTGTGTTCTTCTTGAAGAAAGGGGTGAGGAACTTAAGGTTCCTCACCACGCTAGTGCCGCGGCGGCACGTGATGGCAACTTGCCGTACGTAACGGTAACTTGCCACATATAACGGCAATATGCCTTATATAGTAACTATTTACCTTTATTCCCAATACTAGCAACTCTTCTTTTATGGTTGCTATCTATATATATATACCGCTTAACTAGCGGAATAAAAATTAATCCTCCTTACTTACTATTGCCATTATAATATAAGTCTCGCTATTTTAAAATTTGCCTTTTAGCATATGGTGCTTTCTTGCTTATAAGTTATGGGTAGGTATCTTATTAGTAGGGCTACTAAGGCGCTAGCGGTAAGCGAGCTAATAGCGATTTTCTATCCTAGGGATAGAAAATCCTAATTAGCTAGTTTAAGTTAGGGTTTATAGAATCTAACTAATTAGATAATTTTAACCGCTGGTTAAAGTTCCTAGACATTTTAAGACCTTATATAACTAAGAAATTTCTAGGAACTTCCTTTTAACCTAACCTTTAACTTATATATATAGAGTATTTATATTAACAAACATCTCTAGTGCCTTATTTGGGTTTGCCTTTATTATTATATCTACTAGGTTATCTTGGCTATTAATTTATTAAATTTTAAAGAGTTTTTAACGCTTATAGGATTATTAAAGTGCTATAATATCAATTATAAGGCGCTTCTCCTTTATGGTACTAAGCTTAACTAAATACTTATAGAGGGAAAATAAATCGGTATATATAATTATAGGGATAATAGGAAGTTCGAGTTAATTTATAATTATCTTTAGGGTAGTTCTAATTATAATTACTATATTAACTCCGCTAACTATTCTATATATCTCTAATACTAAAACACTTTAGGTAACGCGCTTACTCTTAGTTAAGCTCTAATAGATAAGATTGCTATAGATTATAAAGTTATTCTCTCTAGTAAATTTATTCGTAATAATAATCTTATATCCTAACTAGGAGCTAAAATCTTTATTATTTATAAATAATTTATTAATAAATATAAAGAGCTTAGCGGTAGGAGGATTAATAGGCACGTAAAGTAGTCCCTAATTAAAATAGTTCATTTACCAAAAAAGACATTTATTTAGGGTAAAAACATTATCCTTAGTTAGTTCCTAGTATTAGGCGGCAATAGAGAAATTAAATAAAGCCTTAGGTTAATAAATAGAAGTAATATAAGCTCCATAAGCGCGTTACTCTATATATTCTTACTTTAAGGAATTAACATTAATAATATTAATCTTCTTACCTTAACCCTTCTAGCGTAAAGTAATAGAATCCTTATTTAGGGAGAGAATACATCCATTAAAGAATAATAGTGTTATTAAATTAAGCTTTTCTTTTAGCTTTGCTATAAGATTTGCCTTTACTAGCTTATCTTCTTTAAGAGCTAAGAATTAGTTATCCCCTAAGATAATTATATTATTAGTTTATATGCCGATAATTCTAAATAGAGTTCCTATAGTTATAATAAGGAAGCAAAAATTAAATATAGAAGTAGTTATTAAAAGCTTCTCTTTATAGTGCTTGCTATAGATAGCCTACTAGTAAATTCCTACCTCTATAATTCTATATAATAGCTTAAGCATAACTATAATTATATCTTTAGGATACTGGTGGCGAATTTACTCTAGAAGGTATACTAATATTAAGCGCTAAAGGTGCGTCTTTAATTAGGTATAGGCTTAAGTAATATCTCACAAATAAACTGCCATTCTATTCTTTATTAAGGAGGGAGCTAGCGCAACAATAACTCGCTAACTAGCTTATTAAATTATAGGAGATTGCGTAAGAATTACCTCCTTACTATTATTATTATAACCTTAAATAATAAGCCTTAATTTCTTAAATAGGGCATTAGTAGCTTTGCCTTTAATCTTATTAACTATTCTTAACTTAAAGATACAAACTTTATCAAACTTAGTAGGGTTATACTTCTTAAATTTAAAAACTCCTCTTATAATAAGACCGTTAATCTTCTACTTATTAAATGCTTAGAAAGGAGCTCCTAGGGTTATAATATAACCTTCCTTTTAGAGCTGTTTTATAAGCTTAAAGTTAGCCTTCTCTTTAGCTGTTATAAAGGCCATTAATAACTTAACTCTATTCTTAATAGCGGCAACAAATTATTCTTTAAAATTAATAAGATGTTGGCGATTTTATAATCCTTTCAGGCGACCTCTACCGCGTCGTGGTTGTGGCGCATCTACTACAATTATATTAGGATTGTAGTCGTCTTCTAGAGTATATTAATCGTGGTTCTCTTCTAAGGCATCTTTTAGGGCATCCTATAAAGGCTTAAAATTGTTATCTTTATAATAAGGCTTAATAACAGTTAAACGGAATTAAGTAGGTCCGTAAGGCATTTAAATAGTATAAGTTTAACTATTAATTATAATAAGTTAATATAGGCCTAACTATCCTCCCTTTTCACGCTATACGCGTACTTTAGACTAAAGTGGCAGATTAAGCGTAGTTAAGGTATTTAGGCCATTTCTTATTCCTAGTGCGTTATTAACCTAGCGTATAGTATAGAGACGTCGCACCTCCTTTATTGCCTTATAAATAGCCTTAGCTTATTATACAATAAAGAGAAATAATGGAAAATTGTTAGTTATTTAATAATAATTCATTGCTTAACGTCTGATACGGATCCTATGCGGCCCACACAGACTACTCCGTACATAGGGGAAACTTGTAAATTTATAGGAAGAAAACCCCTAATATGTTAGGGGAGGAAAAACCCTATAAGCCACCTCAGTAGGATGAAAAACCCCGGCTTGCCATGTCCGTCCGTAGCAGCGGCCCTACGGGCCTACGGCTACGTCCTATCCTCCTTAGATGTTCGAACTCCTTGGGAACCACTACTTCCTTTACCAGGACATACAGTCCTTACGATTAATTAATTGCTATACTATTATTTCCTATATCTTAGCTATCCCCTATATGCTATCTCCTGTTTAACTATTGCCATATACGCCATACCTCCCCCCCCCTAAGGCCTATTAAAGGCGTAAGGGGGATTCATCCATAAACTACCACCACACTATACCATAATAGCGGGATGTATATGCCTGGGTATCTTTTATGCCTAGGCCCCAGTCACTAGGCCCTTGCCAAGGGTCACTACTCCTTAAAAGGAGATAGGAAAACCGTACGGTGTTATCTAGGCTGCCAGGTACTTTTGGTATTCGATAGTTAATGGCAAGTAACCGTATACTCCGCGGGCGATTGCCCTAGGGGTTAGAAGGGGCCGTATATTTACTTATTACTTATTACTTATTCGCATTCGCTCGTTCGTTAATATAAAAGGTTGTTAATGCTTTCTATTGGGGGTCGGGGGATGCTATTGAGTGCTATGCATCCATGTTAGATCGTATAGGTGCCTTAATAGGAGAATAGTATTGCTGTTATTGTAAGGGGCACTTAGTGGTGGTTTTCGAGATCTCACCATCCTATGTGAAAATTTTTCACCACCGCCCATAATACTCATAACCACCACTACTAGGTCGTATCGCACGCTATACGACGTCTCTGCGTTGGCTCTAAGTCTGAAACTCAGGTTTATAGCCGTCACCACGTACAGGTGCAGAGTCCGTTTTCGACGGCCTTGTTAGTTATTTAAGGGTAGGCGTTAAAGACTAGCAATATAGGTATAAGTCTATTTAGGCTAGCGGAATCGTTAATAGCTTTAATAGCTATTTATAAGGTAAGTTCTTCGCTAGCATCCTTTAGTTCTAAAGAGATAATCTTATATACACGGCGTAATAGCGCGTAATATCGTTTTACTTTTCTAATACTATTATATACCTTAACGGGGACTTCCTTAACCTTAATTGCTATTGCCTTTATCTATTATTAAAACTCTATAGATAAGAAGTTCTTTTCTACGTTATAGATAATTTAATTAGGGGGTCCTAGGTAGATATTAATCTAGCATAATTATAGGGTATCTTATATATTCCTAGCTAATATATCCTTTAAGAAACGTGCGGCTTAGAAGGAGGTTAAGAAGTTAATAACTTAAAGTACTAGCTTGCCGCTAAGATATATAATATTAATAATAATATAAAAGTTAAAGTTATAGTTATCTTTAAGGGTGAACTTAAATCAGCTAGGGGACTTCTAGTTTATTTAGCAGTAATAGCAGTATTTTATAAGATACTTAATTGCCTTAACCTTAACTTTATAGCCTACTTGCTAAAGAACCCTAAGCAATTAATAAACGGATAGGTGGCCAAAATAACGGTATAGTTGGCGTAACTCTAACTTAGTTAAGTAGCTTTAAGTAATACTCTTTTCTAGTTAATAAAGGAGCAATTAGGGGTAATCCTACTTGCGTATAACAGGTACCCGATTATCTCCCTAAATAAATATATTCTTAAGGTTATTAAGCCTAACGCCTAATTTATTTATATCTTTAATACAAAATAGAAATAGAGTGTTTATAGGAATAATATAGAAAGTAATATATCCTAAGGGGGTTTAGACCCTAGTTGTGCTAAAAGAGATTATAGTACCCTTACTAAAATAAATTATATATTAGCCTGCCGTTAAATAGTTAATCTAAATAGAGTTATTAAGCTGCTAAAGGGCTCAAACTTAAGGTTCTCCTGCTATAGATACTCCTACGGCTTTAGTATCTGGCATAATACTATAGAAGATATTCGCCAAGTATTTATCGTTAAAGGAGAACGTAAAGCTCTCCTTTAGCTTATTAAAGATATCTAACTTTATAATAGAATAGAGCGTAGATTAGTTATTAAGAATAGCGACGGTTTATATACTATCTACCTTACTATACTTAGTAAAGTATTAGTTAGGAGAGTAGTCCTTAATTTCTATATTTATAAGGAGCTATTTAATCTTATTAACCTTACCCTTAAGATCTTCTACGCCTTTATATTAAACTAGGAAGCTTTAGAAAT
>Ga0307515_10023095_pt1 | contig 10925 bp, 2 predicted proteins | sample 17_EM_MG_FD_194513 | JGI IMG/M metagenome (GOLD analysis project Ga0307515, IMG submission 194513) | Populus trichocarpa ectomycorrhiza microbial communities from riparian zone in the Pacific Northwest, United States - 17_EM | ecosystem: Host-associated > Plants > Roots > Unclassified | place...
CTATACCTCTGCTTAAGCTTATAAACGTCTTAAAGTCTTTAATTAAGCAGAGCCCTCTTAGCTACCGCCGAAGGATTGTCTATAAGAATACTTAGAACCCAATTATAAGCCTATAAGCGAGAGCGAACACTTTAACGTTATATAATACTAGATAGATCGCTCTAAGAGCCAACTAGATCTCGCTCGCTTTACCCTTAATATTCTTATAGTGCCTTCTATATCAGATAAGTGCGAGCGGCTGTTTAGTAGCTGTAAAATTCTATTAGAGGATTGTTGCTTACGATTGTAAATGGATATAATTAAGGTAAATAAGTGTCTTCGGCACTTTTACGGGCCTCCGCAGAAAGGAATATTTAATAATTAGGAAGTTAGTAGAGTAGAGGGAGAGCCTTAAGCTCTAATTGTATTACTAGTAGAGGCTGCAGCTACTTAGGCAGCTATTAAGAAACTACTATAGCCACCACTACTAATTAAAGAGACTTGGGGTGAGGGCTTTAAGCGAGAGTTTGCTGCTATTGAGGGCTTTCGGGAAGATCCTGTGGAAGACGGTAAGGTGGAAGTTATTGATGAGGATGAGGCTATAGAGGAAGCCTTTGAGGAAATCTAGGAGTCGATTTGACGATGATTTTGGTAAGTTTAAACTTCCTCTACCGTTCTATATCACCACTAAATATATGCCAAGACTTACTATAAATAGTATATATTTGCAATGGAGCGCTGCGGCGCGCCTGGCGTCAAATCAAATATTGAGGACGTGGAGTGGATCCGACCTCAGATCCACGCCACGCCAATCCAAATAGATCACTGACCGTCGCTAAAACCAGATAACCGTTCGAACGACCAGCTAGCGAACACTAGATTAATTCGACTAGATCGATTAAATCGAATATTAAATATCGGATTAAACTAAACCAGAGCCTTAATATAGGCCTGTCGCCAACTAAATCAAATCAAGGCCTCCTGGGGAGGCACTAACACTACAATTAGTCGCAGCTGTTACGCTGCAGACGCCCTACCAAAAAAAAACCAGTCTACCATAGACAACCAGTCGCAGCCATTACGCTGTAGACGCCCTTCCGAATCGCCAGCCTACATTGGCACCAGCCTCATCGGCACCAGTTGCGACGACCGCAACGTCACCAGATACGACGTCTTAACGTCACCAGAGTCACCAAGTGACTACCTCCAGATCTACCTCGATTACAGCTCATATGGCTACAGCCCAAATGACTACCTCAAATACAGATCGAACATCTACCTCGAGTACAGATCGAACGTCTACCTCGAGCACGGATTGATTGACTGCCTCGAATGCAGATCAAAATACCACACCTGGATCAAACGATTCAGTAGAGCCTCCTACAAAGGATGCTAAACATCTACCTCGACTATAGATCAAAAAGATCTACCGCGAGCACAGATTAGTTGACTGCCTCGAATGCAGATTAAATCACTACACCTTTTCGAATATAGTCTCCTGAGAGGCTATGGAGGACATCTCTTTGAATACAGCTCTATGTCCAGAGATATAAAGCTGGGGAGTATGGTTTCTGCCTTCATTTTTCTTTCTACAGCTTTGACTACACCGTCAAATCTGGGGGGGTGTGTAACCGACTACCGGACCTTGCATATTACCCTGTTTCACCTGCGTTAGCACTACCCTCGTATGTCTCGGATACGTTTGAAATGAGTTATGGGCTTCGGAGTTCGGGGTCTACTTTCATGTATTTATACCACTTGATTTCCATAGATTTACAATCAAGTTGCTCGTTCAATACCCACACACTGCAAAGCTTACATATTAGCCTATATGGACCCACTAGGGGGACTAGGATGGGCGGTAAATTGAATTTATTATTATTATTATTAGTACCGCTCTATACTTTTAAAAAGTATAATAATTTAACACTTAGCTTTAACCTACTTTAATTAACCCGCTTAACTAATATAATTATAACTAGACTAATTAAATATATAATAGCTATAGTAGGTAATATAGTAGAGGGTATAATTAATAACTATAAGGTAAAGGTAGAGGTCCTTATAGAGGTTTATTTTAAAGTAATTACTAAAAAAAGTGCTATATTTATAAGAAACTAAATTACTAGTTAATTAGGTATTCTTTTAATAAATAAAAAGAGGTATATAATAAGTTTTACTAAAATATAAGAAATATTAGAAATTATAAGGCTATTATAGCCTACTTTTAAAGCTTTTTAGTTTAATATAAAGGTATAAAAGATCTTAAGGGTAAGGTTAATAAGGCTAAATAGCTCCTTATAGATATAGAAATTAAGGACTACTTACTTAACTAATACTTTAATAAGTATAGTAAGGTAGATAGTATATAAACCGTTGCTATTCTTAATAACTAATCTATACTCTATTTTATTATAAAGTTAAATATCTTTAATAAGCTAAAGGAGAGCTTTACGTTCTCCTTTAATAATAAATACTTAGTAAATATCTTTTATAGTATTATACTAGATACTAAAGCTATAAGAGTATCTATAATAGGAGAACCTTAAGTTTAAGCCCTTTAGCAGCTTAATAACTCTATTTAGATTAACTATTTAATAACAGGCTAATATATAATTTGTTTTAGTAAGGGTACTATAACCTCTTTTAGTATAATTAGGGTCTAAACCCCCTTAGGGTATATTACTTTCTATATTATTCTTATAAATACCCTATTTTTATTTTATATTAGAGATATAAATAAATTAAGTATTAAGCTTAATAACCTTAAGAATATGCTTATATAGGGAGATAGTTAGGTACCTATTATACGTAAGTAGGGTTATCCTTAGTTGCTCCTTTATTAACTATTAGTATACTTTAATAACGTATAGAATACATATATCACAATAATATATACTATGCGGTGTTGTAGATAAATGTTGTCTTTTAATACAAAGAAGGGTGAGGAACTTAAGGTTCCTTACTACACTAGTGCCGTAGTAATACGTAACGGCAACTTGCCTTATATAACGGTAACTTGCCATATATAGCGGCAATTTGCCTCCTATTGCAATGCAATATATTCTAGCTATACTAGGAGTACTTTAGAAAATGCGGAGGACTAGTATTTTATAACTATGTAGTTTAAAAATCTATATATATAACGGAACCTTATAGCAAGAACTACAATAGGCTCGTTATTAGGCTAGGTGTATAGGTAATGCAAATTAAAGTTAACAACGTAATAATAACTGGTAGAGTGGTTGCCTAATAGATTAACTCTAATTGTATTCTAAGAATCACTATAAGGAAAGAACTATCTAGAGTAGGGACTATGGTCCTTTAAATACACAACTATACTCCTAGGAAACCCTCCTTATACGTAAGGTACGTGTGCTCTATCTACTCTATTATAGATCCTATAGATTATACAGATTATATAGATTATATTACGTAACTTAGTTACTATTTCTCGTTATATAGTTCTACCGGCTCTATTTTAGACTATGCCTGTATTAACTAACTAGCTTCTTCCAACTTTTCTTTAAGTAGTTATAGTATCGTACTTAAAGCGTCCATAATACTATCTCTCTCCTCTTTATCTTCGTCCTTAAAGATTCCTAGCATCTCTAAGTTATTTACTAGAGGTGTAATATTCATCTAATTAATCTAGTTAATATCGTTACTTATTATACCTAAAGTAATTTCTCTTTCTTCCACAGTTTAACGTGCTCGCACTATTGCTGCTATACTATTATTAGGTAAAATAATGCCGTCTCTATGTTCTTGTTATGCGAAAGAGGGGTTAGTTTATATTACGTTAGCGAGTTCTTTATCTTAGCAACCCTCTTTTTACTTAGAGTACACTAAAGCAAATATTTATTTATCTTACGACGTTCGCTCTATATCTAACGCTAAGTATACGTATCCTATAACTCTTAATAGTCTGCGAGTTCCCTAAGTAATTTATTATAGGGTTTTTTATTTAATCTACTACTGCAAAGCTTAACGGTAAGCTCTTAAGCGCCCTTAATAAACTATAGCGATCGTAAGAGGCAGAACAAAAGCCTGTGGCTGCTTAACAGCGTGCCCTTAAAACTCGTCTTTTAGCCTCTACTTGTCTTCTACATCTTAAACAGGTTCGTAAGAAAGTACGTTTTAAGGAGTGGAAACTTATAAAATAAGGTCTACAGGAACTTAGTAATAAGAGAACTAACTCTCCTCCTATAAAGGGAATAACTCTAAATAGTTTGGCAGTCGCTCTTCCTAGGTCCCCCTTAGGTAACTCGTTTTTTAACGATTCTTCTTTATTAATATTGCCCAACCTATTTTCTTCTAATACTCCTATACCTTTCCTATAGCGTTCTTTAAATTTTCTAGTAACTCCTAGGTAGTCTTATTATAGCCTATCCACTTTACCTTATACTATATTTTATTATTAATATCCTTATAGCTAACGATCTTTAAAACTTACTATTTATCTTCTTCTTATCCTCTATATATGTCTGCTTTGTAAACCAGTGGCTTAATATTCCTATATGCTGGCTCTAGTATTACGATATACTATATAGGGTAGATTTTTATCTTAGCTAGTAGGTTTAACTTAAACGTGACCGGTGAAATTCTTTACGTAATTTTAAAAGGTCCTAGTTTAACGTGGTCCAATTTCTTACTTAGTTATTAACTTTTGAAATTTTTATATAGTAGCTACACTTTATCTCCCTCCTTAAGATCTAGTCCCTCAGATCTTTTAGCGTCGTAGTACCTTTTTATTCTTTACTATACTACTTTTATTATTTCTATAAGGTCCTTATAAAGATTTATTAGTATCTCTATTCTTTACTTAGCTGTGCTACTTATCTTCTTTACTTAATGTAGTAATAGCAATATTCTTAGCTCGTATCCATAATTCGCCTTAAATAGTAACGTACCCATTTCTTCTTATAGTGTTGTATTATATATAAACTATATAACTAGTAATAATAATACCTAATTATTCTATGCGTAATTAATATAGTGCCTTAAATACTACTCTAGTGTCTAGTTTAATCTTTCTATTTAACCGTCTGTCTGCGGATAATATATAGTAGAAGTTGCTACTCTAACTCCTTATTCCGCTAAGAATACCTCCTAAAATACTGCTATAAATCTTAAATCTCTATCCGATATAATCTTGCTTAGTGCTTTATATCTTATAAACACTTCCTTAATATAGATTCTAGCGACATTTTCTACTAATATTTCTTTTATATACGCTATAAAGTATCCCCACTTTATAAGCTTATCTACTATCACTAAGATCGCGTTATAATCTTGTCCGGTAATAGGATCTTTTAATTTTAGCAACTTTATAATAAAGTCCCATAATATAACCTCCTATAGTCTCTTTAGTATTTTAATAGGTTATAGCCCTCTATATGGCTTATGCCTCATTAGTTTATTTCTCTAGCAATTTAGATATTTTCTTATAACCTTTCGTACTAGGTTTTAGATTCTATTAATAATATACTCCTCCTAGAGTCTTAATACTAAGCCCGTAGCTCTATTATGTCCTTAAGTTAATCCCTTATAAAAATCTTCTATAAAGTGCTCTGCTATACTTCTTAGAATATACTTTACTTCTTAGTTTTTGTATATTTCCGTTTATAGATCTTCTAGCTGCGCTTTTAGAATTCTTTATGCCTAAAAGCTTTCTAGTAATTCGTAAACTTTATCTAACTCTTTTTAAGTTGCTATAATTTTCGGATAATTATATCTAATTAATCTATCTATATCTTTTTGCAATAAAGCCCCTAATGGCTTCTTATTATTTTATAGTTTAGCTTTTTAACTTAGAGCATCTGCTCTTATGTTATCTATACCCTTAGTATACTAAATCTTAAAATGGTATTCTATAAGTATCTCTGCCCATCTAACCTATCTTTAGTTAAGTTCCTTTATTATTAGGAATTCTATTAGGTTCTTATAATCCGTCTTAACTATAAATAGTTTCTTTATACCTTATAAGAACGCTTTCTATTCCTTTAATACTGCAACTATACCTAATAACTCCCTATTATAGATGTTATAGTTTAACTCTAGTAGTGTTATCTTTTAACTATAGTACGCTACTAGGTGCTATCTATTTAGACGCTTTTATATAAAGTATGCCCCTAGTGCAAAGTCTAATATATTTATTTCTATAACCGTCTCTAGACCTAATTAATAGATCTTAAGAACTAGCTCTTAGGTAAATAACCTCTTAACTTCCTTAAATAGTTCTTATTATTTCTTTCCCTATACCTATAGTTCTTCTTTCTTTATTAACCGCGTAAATAGCTTAATATCCTTTAACTATTACACTATAAACCTTCTACAGTAATTGCAAAACCCTAGAAACGATCTTAACTGTATAACGTTCTTTAGTTCCTACCAATTCACTATAGCCTTAATCTTCTTTAGATCTATGCTAAGTTGGCCTAGTTTAATAATAAATCCAATAAAATTAGTCTTCCTGGTAAAGAACTCGCATTTCTTAATTACTACTAGCATTTGTTCTTCTTATAGTCTCTTTAAAACCTATTTAACGTATTCTCTATATTCTTCCTTAGTTATTAAGTAGATAATAATATTATTAAGATATACCATAATAAATTCATCTAAGTATTCTCCTAATATATTATTAATTCGCTTCTAAAACATTGCTAGTGCGTTTATAAGCCTAAATTGCATAACTAATGGTTTATATAGTCCTTTCTTTGACCTAAAGGCTGCCTTCTATTTATCACCTTCCTTAATTCTAATCTAATAGTACGCTTATCTTAGATCTATCTTTATAAAGATTTACGCATTGCCTATCCTGTTTTAGATTTCGCTAATTAAGGGTAAAGGATACCTATCCTTTCTGGTAATGCTATTTAATTATCTGTAATTAATACATAGCCTTAGTTTACTATTTTTCTTTAGTACAAATAGTACTAGATAACTTGCTAATGATTACGATAGTCTAATATATCCCTTTTATAAGTTCTCTTAAATAAACTCTTTTAATACTCTACCTTCTTCTTTAGTAAGCTTATAGATTAGAAAGAACCTTAGACTTATTCCTAGTTCTAATTCTATCTTATAGTCCTATACTATATACTTTAATAGCTTTTTACTTTCTAGTGACTATAGTTTCTTACTATACTTGTGGTATCTCTTTAGTACATAGCCTAACCCTTTCTTAGTTTCTTTGTAGGTTGCTCCTACTTAGTACTATACTAACTTAGCTTATTATTACATCTTGCGGCGTTAAGTATCTCTAATATTAACTTAACCTATAACCTAATTAATCTTTAGATTGTATTCCTATAACTAAGGCATTCCTAATACTGCCTTATTATTCCCTAATAGTAATATGTTAAAAGACATCTTAATTTATCTCCCTTTAATAGTTATCTAAATAGGTCCTGTTTTAAGATTAATAATACCTCCTCTGGAGGCTATTAGATCTTCTAAAATCGTCACTAATAGGTAAGGACATTCCTTTTTCCTATATAGTAACCCTATTCTTTTAACTGCTGCTAGTAAGATATAGTTCCTTATTACTCCACTATCTATTAATGCCTTAAACTATTAATCTTACCACTTAATTTATAAATTTAGGTGTTGTCCTTAAATTCCTTTAAGGGTCTAAGGCTCTACTACTAGTTCCCTCTAGTCCTATAGGCCTCTACTTTTCCCAACTATTAGCTGCTTAATCCTACTTGTACTTAGTCTAACTTAGGCCAATACTTAGTTCGCTTTTTATCTTTAATATACTATAGACAGGTATTTTCTAAATATTCCCACTACTGTCGTCCATTTAGGCATTCTTCCGTAAGGAATTTTCCTAGCTAAAGTATTAAGTTCCCTTGTTCTTAAACTTTTACTAGGTGCCAACTATATATATACTTAGCATTTCGATACTTCGCCTCGTCCATTAACTAATATATCCTCACTAAATATTTCCGATTTTTATCTTTCGGTACTCTATATATATTACACGTATTATCTATATATACTATCCACAATAGTATATAATATGCTCGGTGTCTTAGGTTAACTCTTAGCTTATCTTTATCCTTAAGTTTAAACCTTTCTCGTGTTAATCTAAGCGTTATAACTTTGTTCGCTAGTACTAAAATTTATTTTTTACTTCTCTAGTCCTCTAATTACTCCTCTAGATCTTTTAATATTATAATTAAGGCTCCTTTAATATAAGTTATAGCCTTTTCTGTAATTAGGTGGTCTTAGATAACTTTCTTATCTAACTATATATAGAAATCTTCCTACTCGTCATTATGTTGTTATTTATACTACTTTTAGTATAACCCTTTAAGTATATACGGCTTATCCGTAAGGAAGTATCTTCTTATTACTGCGTTATAACAGCCCTTTATATATCGTTCTTTAAACCTAGTTAGGATCCCTAGATCCTCTTCTTATTCTAGTTTAGTAAGCCACTTGGCTCTTAGTGTGCCTATCTTAGGCCTATTAGTGACCTTTTGTATAGGTGCTCTGTCCCTTATATATTCTAATATACTAGATCTTCTATCTAGTTTCTGTTCTTGCTATAAGGTAATTCTCGCTCTAAATTCCTCTATGGTTTCTTTTCTATCGCGTCTTGCGAGTAGATCCTTAAAGTTATCGTGCTTCTTAATCTTAGTATTAACTTTTTAATCTTTAGGCTAAACACTGTATTCCCCTAGTAAGTCCTCTAGGTCTATATATCTGTCTCCTAGTCTAACTACTGTTTGTATTGTAGATTCTCTAATCTATAAAGAAGCTTCTTGCCTCTTACCTATAGGTGTCCTTATTTGTACTCCAAATTCTTAGTCCCTTAGATTCTTTAATTCTAAGCTTACTTCTAACTTAAGCTTAGCTCCCGCCTTAGTCTAACTAGGCGTCTATAGTGTTCTTATCTTATCTTAAGAGTCTTAAATCTTACTTATCTTATCTTAAGAATCTTATAACTATGAGAAACACTATCCCGAGCTTATTTGTATATTTCTAAACTAAGCTACTGCTCTGCTCTATTAGTTTTCGTCTATTATAGGTCCTTAAGCTATCCTTATTTTATCTTCGGAATCTTAGATCTCTCTTATCTCTTCTTAAGAATCTTAAGCCTTTGGCCTTTTGCCTTTATTAAGGGGTAAGCTAGCACTAGCAGTCGTCTACTTACTTAATCTTCTTTAGATATTACTCCTTCCGTCTTATAAAGCGATAGATGCCGTATCTAACGGTGTTATAATGCCCGTTATTAAACCTTGCTCTGTGGCGGTCTTAGTCCCTACTTCTGTTATAACTTCTCTAAGGTTTACACGCTCTTAGTAAGCTACCTTTATTACCCTATTATCTGTAAATATTTTACCTATGTTAAACTCGTTGTCTTCGATGTCCGGTTTATGTAATGGTTTATTGGTTCCTTTATACTCTATAGATTTTAGCTCTTATAGCTAATAGCTTACGCCGTACTTAGCGTCTTTATAAATCTGGTATGTATTGTTATAACAAAACGCGAAACTTCTAATTAAATACTCTTTTGTTCCTTGTAGTACACTATTATCCCTCTATATATGTGTATCTTCTGCTAGTTAGGTTCCCTTTATTATATAGTAACTTTAACTATCTTTGCAATCCCTTATAAAATGACCTTATTTCCCGCAATTTATATAAGCTCCGTCTCTAAACCACTAACTTTACTATAAAGTCCGCTTAAACGTCTTCTGCTACTAAGATCCCTAGTTTAGCCTTTGCTTCTTAGTCCTGTAATTACTAAATCCTTAACCTTTAGGTTTCTATAGTTTCTTACTCCATCTCTTATAGGCTTCTTTGGTACCGCTTAGGTCTATTAGCTCTGCGCCATACTATAGTTTTAACTTAGCTTTAGTTATTGCGTACTCTGCGTCTTATATAATTATAGAACTCTATCCTAACCTCTCTTGGCCTATTCCCTTTAGTAGATCCTATTATTAATCTTAATTGCTTAATCTATTAGTTCCCTTAGGGTATCCGCATCTTTTATTAGAATAATTATATTCTGGACTTTAGCCTTAAGTCCTTATTTATACTGTGCTATAAGCGCCCTATTATTCCACTTAACTTATATTGCTAGCGTCTAGAACTATATTATGTACTTAATTGCTAAGGTTTGTTATATAATGTCTTAAAGCTTTCTTTCCGCTATAGTTATTAACTCCGGGTCTCCAAACATCTATATTAGTTACTCTATAAACCCCTCCTAACTTAAGAATATATATCGCACGTCTTAATTAGTGGTCGTCATTTTATTAACCTGTATTTCCATAAGGTAAGGTTCGAACTATTTAAGTGCCCTTCTTATTAGAAATAGCCCTGTATACGCTATCCGATCTACGGGTGTTACCAGCTTCGCTCCTTCCTATATAATCTTAAAATGCATCTACGTAAGGAATCCTCTAAGCTTTAATCTTTCTCTTAAGAATCTCTCGATTAATAATAACTTAACCTTTACTGCGCCTATTCCGTTAATCCTTTATTTAAGTGTCGTATTATTTTCTATTAACTAATTAACTATCTCTTGCAATTATCTGACCGTTATAGGTTGCTATAAGTCAGTATCTGCCATACTAGTGTCCTCTGCTAACCTTAAAGTAGTTGCTGCCGTCGATGGCGTTGTAGTGGCTGCTTTTAGTAGCATGTTGTTTGACTTTCTATATTTAATACTGTAACTAGGTAGTAATTGTATAATAGAACCTTGTAGTAAGAACTACGGTGGGCTCGTTATTGGGCTAGGTGTGTAGTAATATAAATTAAAGTTAACAACGTAATAACAACTGGTGGAGTGGTTGCCCAATAGATTAACTCTAATTATATTCTAAAAATCACTATAAGGAAAGAACTATCTAGAGTAGGGACTGTGGTCCTTTAAATACACAACCATACTCCTAGGAAACCCTCCTTATACGTAAGGTACGTGTGCT
>Ga0307515_10023096_pt1 | contig 10923 bp, 11 predicted proteins | sample 17_EM_MG_FD_194513 | JGI IMG/M metagenome (GOLD analysis project Ga0307515, IMG submission 194513) | Populus trichocarpa ectomycorrhiza microbial communities from riparian zone in the Pacific Northwest, United States - 17_EM | ecosystem: Host-associated > Plants > Roots > Unclassified | place...
GCCAGCCGCTGGACACCAACCGCTTCTTCGTGATCGGCGTCAACAACCCCGGCTCGTGCTTCGGCTCCACCGGGCCGATGCACACCAACCCCGCGACCGGCACGCCCTATGGCGCCGACTTTCCGGTAGTGACGGTTGAAGACTGGGTCGATGCGCAAGCGCGCTTGCTCGACCGCCTGGGCATCACGCAACTGGCGGCGGTGCTGGGCGGCAGCCTCGGCGGCATGCAGGCACTGAGCTGGTCGCTGCGCTACCCCGAACGCCTGCGCCATTGCGTGGCCGTCGCCACCGCGCCGAATCTTTCCGCGCAGAACATCGCCTTCAACGAGGTGGCACGCCGCGCCATCATCACCGACCCCGAGTTCCATGGGGGCCACTTCTATGCGCACGGCGTGGTGCCGCAGCGCGGCCTGCGCGTGGCACGCATGATCGGCCACATCACGTACCTGAGCGACGACTCGATGGAGGCCAAGTTCGGCCGCACGCTCAGGGGGAACCAGCCGGCCTACAGCACGCAAGACATCGAGTTCGAGATCGAGAGCTACTTGCGCTACCAGGGCGACAAGTTCAGCGAGTACTTCGACGCCAACACCTACCTGCTGATCACCCGTGCGCTCGACTACTTCGACCCGGCACGCGCGCACGGCGGCGACCTGAGCGCCGCCTTCGCCGGAGCCCGCTGCAAGTACCAGCTCGTGAGCTTCACCACCGACTGGCGTTTTTCACCGGCACGCTCGCGCGAGATCGTGAAGGCCCTGCTCGACAACCGCTTCGACGTGAGCTACGCCGAGATCGACGCGCCTCACGGGCACGACGCCTTCCTGCTCGACGACCCGCGCTACCACGGCGTGCTGCGGGCCTGCTTCGACAACATCGCGAAGGAGGTGACGCGATGAGCGATCTCAAGGCGATGGAGCTGATTGCCCAGTTGGTACCCAAGGGTTCGCGCGTGCTCGACCTCGGCTGCGGCAACGGCGCCTTGCTCGCGCACCTGCGCGACACACGGCAATGCAGCGGCTACGGCATCGAGATCGACGATGCAAACGTGCTCGCTTGCACACAGCGCGGCGTCAACGTGATCCAGCTCAACCTCGAAGACGGCCTGGCCATCTTCGAAGACCAGAGCTTCGACGTGGTGCTGCAACTCGACACGATGCAGCACTTGCGGAACACCGAGCGCTTGCTGCGCGAAACGGCGCGTGTCGGGCGGGTCGGTGTGATCAGCTTCCCGAATTTCGCGCACTGGCCGAATCGCCTGCGCGTGATGACCGGGCGCATGCCGGTGACGAAAGCACTGCCCTATCAGTGGTACGACACACCGAACATTCGCGTGGGGACGTTCGCGGATTGCGAGGTGCTGCTGCGCAAGGATGGGTTCCAGGTGCTCGACGCCTTCGGGATGCAGGATGGGCGCGCGGTGCGGAGCTTTCCCAATTTGATGGCGAGCGTGGCGGTGTTCAAGTTTCAGCGGGGCTGAGGCTCCGCGTTTTGCTCCCTCGCCCCTTTGGGGAGAGGGCTGGGGTGAGGGGTCGCACGCGCGCTCCTTCTGACCTCCGCCAAGCATCAGCCTGAGCGGACGGCCGCCCCACCAACGCCCTCCATTCGCGTCTTCCTACCCCCATTTCGCGACACCCCACAGCCTCCCGTCGCAACCCAGCAGCGCCTCGCCCCCTGCCTCCCTAGCCTCACGGTGTTGTCACTCAACCCCGTCCGCTTTCAGGAGGCTTCCATGCCAACCCGCCGCCCTTCACCTCACCGCCGCAACCTGCTGCTCGCAGCCCTTGCCATCACCTTGGCCGCACCGTTCGGCCTGGCGCAAGCCGCCACCACCGACGCCCAGTTCCAATCCGCATTCCAGACCTTCCAGGCCGCCCAGAAGGGCGATGAAGCTGCCATCGAGCGCGCCGCCGAGCAGTTCAGCGAGTTGCTGAAAGCCGACCCCGGCCAGCCGATGCTGATGGCCTACGCCGGCGCGGCCACTGCGCTCAAGGCGAGGACCACGATGCTGCCGTGGAAGAAGATGGGCCACGCCGAAGACGGCCTCGCGCTGATCGACAAGGCGCTCGCCTTGCTCCAGCCCGTGCACGACACCACGCTGCTGAACCGCACGCCGGTGAGCTTGCAGACGCGCTTCACCGCGGCCAGCACCTTCCTCGGCATGCCGTCGATGTTCAACCGCGGCGCGCGCGGCGCGAAGCTGTTGGCTGACGTGCAGAACAGCCCGCTGTTTCCTCAAGCCACGCCGGGCTTCCAGGGCGCAGTGCTGATGCGCGCAGCCGAACTGGCGGCCAAAGAATTCCGCACTGCCGATGCACGCCGCGACCTCGGCGACGTGATCCAGCGCAGCCTGCCGCAAGCCGAAGCCGCCAAGGCGCAACTCGCCGGGCTGCCGCAATGAAGAACCCACCCACTGTCTCCGCCGTGAAGGCGGCACCGGTGATCGAGCTGCGCGGCGTGCACAAGACCTACCGGCTCGGCGCCCACGTGGTGCCTGCGCTGCAAGGCATCGACCTGCGGGTCTACCCCGGTGAGATGCTGGCGCTGACCGGCCCGTCGGGCAGCGGCAAGAGCACCATCCTCAACCTCGCGGGACTGATCGACTCGCCCGACTCAGGCGAGATCCTGCTGCGCGGCGAGCGGGTCGACACGCGCGACGAGACGCGTGCCGCGCTGCTGCGCCGCGACGCGCTGGGCTTCGTCTTCCAGAGCTTCAACCTGGTGCCGGTGATGACGGTCGCCGAGAACGTGGACTACCCGCTGTTCCTGATCGGCGTGCCCGCGGCCGAACGCAAGCGCCGCGTGGCCGAGGCGCTCGAATCGGTCGGCCTGCAAGACCACGCCAAGCACCGGCCCGATGCCCTCTCGGGCGGCCAGCGCCAGCGCGTGGCCATCGCGCGCGCACTGGTCAAGCGCCCCAAGCTCGTGATCGCCGACGAGCCCACCGCCAGCCTCGACTCGCGCACCGCCGACCAGGTGCTCGACCTGATGCGCGAGCGCGGCCATGCCGAAGGCGCGGCCTTCGTGATCGCCACACACGACCACCGGCTCACCCGGCGCTGCGACCGCATCGTCGCCCTGCTCGACGGCCGCATCACCGAAACAGCATCTGAACCGATGGAGACACGGCAATGAACCTTCAATGGCTGAAATTCGCGCTGCTCAACACGCTGCGCAACCGCCGGCGCTCCCTCGTCACGGTGTCGATCGCAGCGCTGGGCACGGCGTCCATCCTGCTGGCCGGTGGTTTTGCCATCTGGACCTACAGCGCGCTCGCCCAATCGTCGGCACGCAACACCGGCCACCTGATCGTCGGCAAGCCGGAGCAGTTCACCAAGGACGAAGCCACGCCGCTGGAGCACGGCCTGGACAACGCCGACGCGCTCAAGGCCATGCTGCTGGCCGACCCCGACGTGCGGGCCGTGCTGCCCAAGGTCGAGTTCAGCGGCCTCGTCAGCAACGGCGACAAGTCAACCGTGATGATGGCGGTGGGCGTCTCGCCCGACGACGAGTTCGCGGTCAAGGGCCCCTTCCTCACGGTCAAGGCGGGCGAGGTGCTGAGCGGCGGCGGGGGTGACACAGGCGCGGCCAGCGCGCAAGTGATGCTGGGTGAAGCACTGGCCCGCAGCCTCAGCGCCAAACCCGGCAGCAGCCTCACGCTGCTGGCCAGCACCACCGACGGCGCGCTGAACGCGATGGACGTGCAGGTCAAGGGCATCTTCTCGACTGGTGTGCCCGAGATCGACAAGCGCCTCATCTACACCGATGTGCTGACCGCGCAGAAGCTGCTCAACACGCAGCGCGTCAGCAGCCTGGGCGTGTTCCTCAACCGCATGGACCTCACGCTGCCGGTGCAGGCGCGCATCGCTGCGAGCCAGCCCGGGCTTACGGTGCAGACCTGGGGCGACCAGGCCACCTTCTACCGAAGCGTGAAGGCGCTCTACAACCGCATCTTCGGCGCGCTCGGCATCATCATCGGCGTGATCGTGGTGTTCGTCGTGACCAACGCGATGGCGATGGCCATCATCGAGCGCACCCGCGAGATCGGCACGCTGCGCGCGATGGGCACGCTGCCCGGCCAGCTGCTGCGCACGCTGGCGCTCGAAGGCATGCTGCTCGGCGGGGCCGGTGCGGTGGTGGGCGCGGTGATCGCGCTGGCCGTCAGCCTGCTGCTCTACGTGTTGCCGGTGCAGATGCCGCCGCCGCCCGGCCGCTCGACCGGCTACCCGCTCAACATCGCCATCGAACCCACGCTGTACCTCGTGACGCTCATCGTGATGGTGGGGCTCTCGATGCTGGCCTCGGCCTGGGTGGCACGCAAGACGGTGCACCAGCCGGTGGTGAGCGCGCTCGCCCACACCTGAACTTCTCCTCTAAGGAAACACCATGAACCCGATTCACCGCATCGTGCTGGCCAGCGCCCTGCTGCTCGCCGCCCTCCACGCACAAGCCCAAGGCACGGCCGAGCTGCTCAAGGCCACCGACCGCTACCGCATGAGCGCCACCAACATGCAGGTCGACACGCAGATCAACACCTTCAACACCGACGGCTCGCCCGACAAGGAGCGCCGCTACACGGTGTTTGCACAAGCCAACCACCAGTCGCTGGTGCTGATGCAAAGCCCGGCCGAGAAGGGCCAGAAGGTGCTGATGCTGGCCGACGACTTCTGGCTGCTGATGCCCAACAGCCAGCGCCCGCTGCGCATCACGCCAATGCAGAAGCTGCTGGGCGACGCGTCGACCGGCGACATCGCCACCATGAGCTGGGCCGAGGACTACACCGCCCAGCTCGTCGGCGACGAAAGCTGCGGCGACGCGCCGTGCACCCACCTCAGCCTCACGGCCGCGCGCAAGGGCGTCACCTACGCGCGCATCGAGCTGTGGATCGGCAAGACGCGCCACGAGCCTTTGCGCGCCGACCTGTACGTGCAGTCCGACAAGCTGGCCAAGCAGGCCCGCTTCGTGATGGACAAGCCGGGTGCGCCCACCGCCGTGTCGGAGATGGTGCTGCGCGACCAGCTCAGCAACCACAAGGAAACGCGCGTTCGCTACCTCGCCCGCAAGGAGCGCACCGTGCCCGAGGCCTGGCTGAACCCGATGTTCCTCGCTCGCAACCCGAGCCTGGACTGAGCCCGTGTTCCTCTTTCGATTTGTGGCCGCTGCGTTGGCGGCCGGCTTCTCCCTGAGCGCGTTCGCCGATGCCGACTTCAGCGGGCGAGTGCGCCTGCGCTGGGACGACCGCCAGCCCGCGACGCAAGGCCCGCTGGCCCAGGGCGCACAGCTTGCGCCCGATCTGATCGCACTGCCCGCCAGCTCAGGCGCCGTCGAAAGCGAGCTGCGCGGCCGTTGGAACATGCTGAACGCCGCCGTGGCCTTGCGCCAAGAGCGGCCCGAGTCAGCGGCGTGGCAGAGCGATGCCACGGTCAACGAACTCTATGCATCGGGCGATGCCGGCGGCTGGCAGTTCAGCACCGGCCGCAAGATCGTTGCGTGGGACGTGGGCTACGGCTTTCGGCCCAACGACATCGTGCAACAGGAGGCGCGCCGCACCCTCCTCAGCAGCACGCAGCAAGGCCGCGCGCTGGTGCAGGCCGAGCACTTCGATGCGCACACTGCCTGGTCGCTGGTGTGGGTGAACCCGCAGCGTGCGACCGAGGGCGACGCATCGCAAGCCTTCGGTGCCGACGAGCAAGCCCTGGCCGCGCGCGTATACGCGCACGTCGGCGCGGCCGATTGGCACGGCTTCGCGCGCTGGGGCCAGCACACGCGCAGCAGCCTGGGCGCCGCGACCTCATGGGTCGCGAGCGACAGCCTCGAGCTGCACGCGTCGGTGCGCTGGGCCGAGCGGGCCGACCTGCTGGCCTTCGATCCATCGGCGCAAGGCCTGGTCGGCAGCAGCCCCTACCGCGTGGTCACGCAAAACAACCGCCAGCAGATCCTGCTGGGCAGCACCTGGACGGCAGAGAACAAGCTGAGCCTGATGGGCGAGTTCTGGTACGACGGAACCGCCGCGTCCAACGCGCAATGGGATGCCTGGAACGCACGCAACCGGCAGCTGGCGCAGGCCTGGGTTCCCGGCGCGCCCGACGCTTTGCGCCGCGGCGTGGCCGGCAACCTCGGCTGGCAGGCGCAGGCCTTCGGCGGCCAGAGCCTGCGCCGCAGCAACATGTTCGTGCGTGCATCGTGGGACCACGAGGGCTGGCAACCGAGCATCGACATGCTCTACATGCCCGCCGACCGCGGTCGCGTGGTCACCGCGGCACTGGGCTGGCAGGGCGATCGGCTGCGTGTCGATGCCGGCTGGCGCGTGAATGCCGGGCCTGGTGATTCGGTGGCGGCACAGCTGCCGGTGAAGCGAACGGCGTTCGCCGCATTGACCTGGGCGTTCTGAAACTCGCGTCGGCAATGCTGGACTGCCCCCCAGCCCGCTGCCAGAATCGCTCCGGCAGCAGGCTCCGAACGAACCCTTCCATCCGCAGATTTTTAAGTGGTCCAATGCGCCAACTCTTCCCCAGCGGTCGAGTTGTTCGAAGAGCGGTTTCATAGGAGGAGTGAAGGGATGAGAAGTAAATCTGAGCGGTGCGTTCGGCGGATGGCCTCCGCTCGCTTGTACGTGTTCAATGACGTTACGCGTCACAAATGCAACCTCTCGCGCGACTCCCCTTGAAACCTCTCATAGCAACGCTGTTCCTGGCCGCAGGTCTCATCGGATGCGCTACGCCGCAGGGCGCGACAACACCTGCGGCTGCCATGTTCGCGCTCGTCTCAACACAAGACGGGAAGTTGTACCGAGTGAACGCGGCAACTGGTGAAACATGGCTTGTGATTGGCGAGAAGATGCAGAAGGTCGCTCAGAGCAACGCGATGGCTTTGGAAGTAGGCAGGAAATACTTCATTGAGCGGAACCGATCAATCACGTATCTTGGTGACGGAAAGTTTTCAGAACCTATTTCCGACTTCAGCGCCCTGTGGAACTGAGCCATGCGTATCCATTCAATGGCTTCGTCTGTACTGTTTCTGACCGCCGCGTCATCGATACTGACGGCCTGCTCACGAACCGAGGAGCTAAAGACATACGAGGACTGCATTCTTCAGAAGACACCGACGGCCAAGACGGTGGAATCACTTGCGTTGGTCAAGGCTGCGTGCAAAGCGAAGTTCCCGAAGGTCTTTGCCTTTGATGCAATCGCCTCTGCCGCATCTGTTTCGAGCTGGCGCGAGGTTGCACTGAAGTCGGACTTCTCGGGCCTGCCAGAAGCAGAGAGACTGGAAGCACGAAGGCAGTACTTCGAGAGCGTCATCATCCCGAGGGTTGACCCTACATATGTCGAAGACGCTCGTATTCAGTTTGACGCCTTCTCCCGCCAAGCTGAGCGGGCCGCGCCGGCAAGTTCGCCAGCGGCAAGCGCCACCGAAAAACCATGACGCCCCTCGCTCAAGCGGAGTTCGAACGCTAGGGCTCACCAAGGAAAGATGCACACATGGAATGGATTCAGTTCTTTACTGGCATAGGGCTCGGCACACTCGGCGCGAAATTGCTCGACATCCTCTGGCTACAGCGACGAGTGGAACAGGAACAGCATCGCGTTTGGCTTCGAGATAAGCGCCTTGAAGCCTTCACTGAAGTAACCAAAGAGTTCGTATCGTTCGGCCTTCACGAAGGGAAGAACAGAACATCATTCCAAAGCTACGGAGTGGTGTCAAAGGCACTGCTACTTCTTGATGACAACGCACTGGCGGAGCGCATTGATCGCTTTGTCATCGAGATGGAGCGCATGAATCGCTTGACCGATTCAGAGGTTCAACAAGACAAAGTTGAAGGAGAGAAGGTTTACTTGTTGCTCGCAGAGGAGTCTCGCGAACTTACCAAGTTGCTTCGCAATATCATCCTCCACGGTCGGCTAAGCGCATATTGAGCGTTGAGCCCTAATCGGGTAGCCAGGGGTTTCTAACCCCCAGCCCCCATACCACCCACCGTGCAGGTCCGCAGTGGGCGGTTCAACGAGTCGGCTCGCTCGACGAAGTTTTCTCTGACGTGGTGTAGCCCCGGGCCTTGCACCACAGCTCCTTCACGCTGACCAGCCCTGGCGCTTTCAACCACGCATTGAACAGTGCCTGCTGCAGCGCCGGGCTTCGTGCCATGTGCCAGTGGCTCTTGCTGCTCAGACCATGCTGAATTGCCGCCTTCAGGCTCACACCTCGTTGGAAAAGACTGAGTCTGGACAAGACGAAGACGAGCCCTTACGCTGCAACGCCCCGCGGCGGGCTCGCCTTCATCAGCCATGACGATCGACTTCTACGACCAACTCACGCCGCTGTACCACCTGATCCACCAGGACTGGAATGCCAGCATCCAACGGCAAGGCGAGCAGCTTGCCGCGCTCATCGAGTCCCACTGGCCGGGCAGCCGCAAGCTGCTCGATGTGTCATGCGGCATCGGCACGCAGGCCCTTGGCCTCGCGATGCGTGGCTACTTGGTCACCGCATCGGACCTGTCGCCCAACGAGATTGCACGTGCTGGCCAGGAGGCTGCGCTTCGCCACGTGAACCTGGCGCTGTCAGTCTGCGACATGCGGCAGGCCCATGCGCACCACGGTTCGGGCTTCGACATGGTGATCTCGGGAGACAACTCGCTGCCGCATCTGCTGACCGATCAGGACCTGCTCACCGCCTTCAGGGAGATGCGAGCATGCCTGCGCGTGGGCAGCGGCTGCCTCGTCACGGTCAGGGACTACGAACGCGAGGAGCGCGGCAAGAACCTGCTCAAGCCCTACGGTACCCGCCTCGTCGACGGCCGCCGCTACCTGTTGTTCCAGGTGTGGGACTTCGAAGGCGAGCACTACGACCTGAGTTTCTTCTTCGTTGAAGAAGACTTGGCGACGCGCGAGGTCAGGACGCATGTGATGCGGTCGCGCTACTACGCCGTGTCGACGCAGCGGCTCATCGAGCTGATGCGCGAGGCCGGCTTCGCGAACGTGCAGCGGCTCGACGGTGTTTTCTATCAGCCCGTGCTGATCGGCACACGCGCATGACGAACGAGATGTGGCTGCTCGTCGTCGGTGCCATGGTGGCCGGTTTCGTGCAGGGGCTTTCCGGCTTCGCCTTCGGCATGGTGGCGATGTCGATCTGGGTCTGGGGCGTGGAGCCGCACGTCGCGGCGGTGATGGTCGTGTTCGGTGGCCTCACCGGGCAGCTCGTTGCGGCCGTGTCATCTCGGCGCGGCCTGCGCATGGCAGCGCTGTGGCCGCTCTTGGCCGGCGCCGTTGTCGGCATCCCGATCGGGGTGGCGGTGCTGCCGCTGATGAACCCGGCGCTGTTCAAGCTGACGCTCGGCTCGCTGCTGATGGTGTTCTGCCCGGCCATGCTGCTGGCGCAGCGCTTCCCGCGCATCCAGTTCGGCGGCCGCCTCGCGGATGGCGTGGCCGGTGCGGCCGGCGGCGTGATGGGTGGCATTGGCGGCTTCACCGGCGTGATCCCTACGCTGTGGCTTACGCTGCGCGGCTTCGACAAGGAATTGCAGCGCAGCCTGATCCAGAACTTCAACCTCGCGGCGCTTTCCATGACCATGGCAGCGTACCTTGTCACCGGCGTCGTCACGCGCGATATGGTTCCGCTCTTCGCGCTGGTGGCTCCGGCACTGCTCGTCCCGTCGCTGCTGGGCGCTCGCTTGTACGTGGGCCTAAGCGAGACCGGCTTTCGCCGCGTGGTGCTCGCGCTGCTCACCGCATCGGGCGTGATGATGGTGGTGTCATCGGTGCCGGCACTGCTTCGCTAGGAGTTTGCGCGTGCCGCACGACATCGCCTTCCTCCACACCTCGCCGGTCCACGTGCCGACCTTCGACCAGCTGATGCGCGAGCTGGCGCCCGATCTGCGTGTGGCCCACGTCGTGCGCGAAGACCTGCTGGCCGATGCGCAGACCGAAGGTGCCGACAGCCCGCCGCTGGTCGCACGCATCCGCCAGGCCATGGGTGACGCCGGTGCCAGCGGTGCATCAGTCGTGGTCTGCACCTGCTCGACGATCGGCGGCGCAGCTGAAGATGCCGGCGTGCCCGGCGGTGCGCACGCGGCCCGCATCGACCGCGCGATGGCCGACCAGGCGGTGCGCCACGGCGGCAAGGTGCTGCTCGTTGCCGCGCTGCAGAGCACCTTGGCGCCCACGGCGGCGTTGCTGCAATCGTCGGCCGACCGGTTGGGCGTTCGCATCGAGATCGAACCGCTCGTCGTGCTCGGCGCATGGCCGCATTTCCAGGCGGGCCGGCACGGCGACTACATCGCAGCCATCACCGATGCGGTTGTGCAGGCCGGTGTGGAGGCCGGCGTCGTGGTGCTCGCGCAAGCGTCGATGGCGCCTGCAGCCGAGCGCCTGGCCGAGCGCGGCATCACCGCCTTGGCGAGCCCGCGGCTCGGCGTGGCGCATGCGGTGGCGCTGCATCGCCAGCGCGTTGCCCGCCTTTAACATCGCAGCTTCTTTCCCGATCCTGTTTCTCCAAGCTGGCCCATGCCGTTGCCGAACTCACGCCCCCACCCCAAACACCTGGCGCGCCTGGCCGCGCTCCCGCTGTCTGCCGTGGTGCTGAGTGCGCCCGCGCTGGCCCAGACAGAGCCTCTCCCGACACTGCGCGACTGCGCGGCCATCGGCCCTGCGGCCGACCGGCTTGCCTGCTACGACAAGCTGGCCGGGCGCGCGCCATCGGCCCCCGCTGCCATAGTCCCTGCCGAAGCCCCGGTGCCCACGTCGACGTTGTCGGCCAAGGACGTGCCGGGCGCGCCCGCGCAGCGCGCTGACGCAAGCCTGCTGTCCAGCTACTGGGAACTCGACCCCGAAGACAAGCGCGGCACCTTCAACCTCACCGGTTACCGCGCCAACTACGTGCTGCCGTTTCACAAGACCAGCCGCATCAACCGGGCGCCGCAGTCGCCCACGC
>Ga0307515_10023097_pt1 | contig 10923 bp, 7 predicted proteins | sample 17_EM_MG_FD_194513 | JGI IMG/M metagenome (GOLD analysis project Ga0307515, IMG submission 194513) | Populus trichocarpa ectomycorrhiza microbial communities from riparian zone in the Pacific Northwest, United States - 17_EM | ecosystem: Host-associated > Plants > Roots > Unclassified | place...
CATTTAATAAAAAGATATCTTTCGCAGCAAGAGAAAGAAATTGTAAAGCCCTTAAATTTCAATTCAAAGAAAACGAAAAGAAGAAAAAATCATAATTTTAAACAGGCATGAAAAACATATAAAATCTTTTTTTGAGCATCAAAAACGCTGTTTCTTATGAAAAAATCATTTTCTTGGAATATCTAAGAAGATATTGCCCCTCCAGGTTCGCTCACAACGTTCCTATCATCCGTGTATCCACTCAACTAGAGAGCTCACCTCAGCTGCCATATTCACAAAAAAAAGCTCATTTTCTTCTTCTTCACAACAGCAGCAGCAACAGCTAGAGAGACAAAGGGAGAGTGGGTGATCTATGTATATGAGAGGGGAGTTGGAATATAAATGAAGGGATAGATATATGCCACATTATGAAAATGTAGAAAAGTAGTTAGTGTTGATTATTATTGTGTGAATTTTAAATTTCCCAATGCTCCTTTCATTAATTGTTTTAATTTAATTTAATTAAAGTGGTATGCGGATGGAGCAGGGGAGGAGAATTCAAAGAAAAGAAGGCGCTTGAATACACACTAGCATTTAATGCTTTGACTTAATACTGACATACTATGTGAGGTTTCGTGGAGGGTGAGAATGTCTTCTGTAGACCTCTGGTTCAATAAATGGCAGATAAAAAGAATAAGTTTGATTTTTTTTGGTTGACTCGAGCCCGTGACCCGATCATTAGACCGGGTCAATTACCGGATCAAGTTTTAAAACTATGATTTTTTCCTCTTGAATTCAAGTCATTAGAATTTTATGAATATTTATTTTAAATAGCATTAGTTTTTATTCGATAAATCATACTGTTTATAAAAAAAGACATAAGGGTATTGATAGAAAACTCTCTTCCAAAGACTTAAACCCTAGAATTCACATTTACAGTCGCACGTCCCCTTCCCCCTCTCCACCCTTCTCTCTCGATCTCCTTCACAGTTCCACCATAGCCCAACCTTAAGATTTGCGTTCTTTTCTTAAAACATGAAGTTGATATTATTTCTAATATATAAAAGAGAACATGTTTAGTGTTTTCGGATAAATTTTAAATGCAACAAACTTATTTGAATAAACTCATATCTTTTTTTTATGATTATATTTATATATATTATTGAGTATTTAAAATTATCCAATCCATTTTATGATTTTACTTTGGTTTTGCCTCTTATTCTATAAAAATCAATCGAAATTGAATTTTAAAAACCCATTAAAAAACCGATAAGTTTTGCCAGTTTTTCTTTTTTAAAAACCAAATTAAACCAAACTAAAACGAATTGTTAAACTAGTTTTTGGTTAGTTTCTATTCTATATATATACTAGTTGCTATGCCCGCATGTTGCTGTCGGTTTATGGCATGCTTGTGCGTTGTCATGGATTTGTAAAAAAAATCATAATTGTTTTTTTAAAAAAATATTATATGGAGAAATACTATTGCAATCCACAATGTTTTCAAGAAAAATTAAATTACAAAGCTAAATTCTCAACCAGCTAAATATTAAAAAAATAAAATAGACAAAGATAATTTTGAAAAAAAAATCATGTAGGAAAACACTGCAGCAATCTATAGTGTTTTGTGAGGAAATATATAATTATAATTCTCAACCAACTCAATATTAAAAAATTAAAATCAATAAAGATAATTTTGGAAAAAATCATAAAAAAAACGAAAGGGAAAAAAAACTATGCAGGAAAACACTTTAGCAATCTATAGTATTTCTTGAGAAAATCTACAGTTGTAATTTTCAACCAGCTCAATATTAAAAATAATAAAATCGATAAAGACAATTTTGAAAAAAATTATAACAAAAAAAATCATGTGGGAAAACACTTTAGCAATCAACGTTGTTTTAAAGAAAAAAACTACAAAGCTCAATTTTCAATCAGCTCAGTATGAAAAAAATAAATTCGACAAAGATAATTTTGAAAAAATTTTTATAAAAAGACGTGTGGGGAAACACTGTAGCAAGAAAAAATCATGTGGGGAAACACTGTAGCAATCCACAATGTTTTTTGTTCAAGAAAAAAACTACAAAGCTAAATTATCAACCAGCTCAATATGAAAAAAAACTAAAATTGACAAAGACAGTTCTGGAAAAAAAAAACAAAGAAAAAAGAAAAAAAACCATATGTGGAAACACTGTAGCAATTAACAGTGTTTTAAAGAAAAAACTACAGAACTAAATTCTCAACCAGCTCAATATTTAAAAAATAAAATGGACAAAAATAATTCTAAAAAAACACAAAAAAACAAAAAAAAAGACAATTTTGGGAAAAAAACAAAAAAGCAAAAAAAATAAAAATAAAAATAAAAACATGTGGGGAAAGCTAAAACTAAATTCTCAACCAGCTCAATATTAAAAAAATAAATTCAACAAAGATAATTTAAAAAAAAACATGTGGAGAAATATTGTACCGAAAGAAAAACCATGTGGGAGAAATACTGTAGTAATATATAATGTTTTTTTTATAAAAAAATTACAAAACTAAATTCTCAACCAGTTCAATATGAAAAAAAAAAGATAATTTTGAAAAAAACAAATCATAAAAAGAAAGAAAGAAAATCATATAGGGAAATATTATAGCAATTCACAATGTTTTTTTTAAATGACAGAGCTAAATTCTCAACTAGTTTAATATTAGAAAAAAATCAGTAAAAATAATTTAAAAAAAAACATATAATTTTTTATTTTAAAAGAAGTCAATTATGAGAAAAAAAAATAAGTAAAAAAACAAAAAAACAAAAAAAATATATTAGTATAATGAAAACAAAAAGCGTGGGGAAAGCTATATAATACCCCACTCCTTTTTAGAGTATTGTTAATTAATTAATATATATATATATATATATATATATATATATATATTCTTTTCTGTTATTTTTTTTATTATTATCAAAACCCGAACCGATGCGCACCCCTTTCGCTAGATGGAGCTCCAAAATATCTCTTGTCAAGGCCAAAACCGTAACTCTCGTCCCAGAAGGAAGAAAAAGAAAGGAAACTTTTAAACCTAAACTGTAACCGCAGAGCCATCAGAAGATTCAGAACAATATGGACCACATGAAATTGCCAAATGCATGGCCCAGAAGCAGCCAACTGTCTTTGTGTTTAATTATTTAACATTATCAGATATTGAAACGTGTTTTGATATAAAAATAAATTTTAAAAATTAAAAAATATTATTTTATTATATTTCTAGAAAAAAAACACTTTTAAACACCAACTTAATTCTTCACCGTATTTAAAATATAAAAAGGGAAACAAGTTCGAGGAGGAGCCCCTGTAAGCTATAAGTCAGAACCTCCATTCCCACCTTATGTTTCCGCCTATATAAAAAAAAACCTGCTCCTCCCTCCATCTCCAGGATTGTTATTTTAAAACGCTTCCGTTTCGATCCCATCTCTCCTTAAATTATAAATCCTCTGTCATTCTTGAAATCTTGCTAACTCATTTTTACTCGGACGCACTACTCAACGAAGCCAGCCAGCCCGCCCGGTAATAAAACTTTCATCGTTCAATGTTATCAGATTTTTGCTACAATCTCTTTTAATAGTATTTATTTATTTGTTTTATGTTAGAGATCACATGCCCTTTTGATATTTGTAATTATGGTGTTTGTTTTCTTGCATCCTTCTTTCTTTCTCAATTTTGTTGAGCTGTTGCAGTTATTCATTGTTACTAATACTTTTTTATTTATTTAATTTCACTGGATACATAGATAGATAGATAATCCATGGAGCATCATTTTGTTGTTGATGATATCTTTTCTTTGATCGTTACAAGGCATCAACCCAGACAAAATAATGAATGTTGTTTTTTGTTTGTTTTCAGGACCCAGAAAGATTTGGTAGAATCAGGGGCTATAGTTGAAAGATGATTCCATATATAGTTGCTATCCTGGTTCCCCTTATAATTACTCTTCTCTATCAAAAATCAAAGAATGCAAAGAAACGTGGGGTGCCTGTTGATGTCGGTGGGGAACCGGGATATGCGATTCGGAACGCTCAATTTCCAACCCTCTTGGAAACTGCATGGGAAGGTGTCTCCACTCTTGCTCAACTTTTTGAGATGGCGTGCAAGAAACATGGACATAAATGCTTGCTTGGAACGAGGACATTAATCTCAAAGGACACTGAAGTTTCTGCCAATGGAAGGTCTTTTGAGAAGCTTCATTTGGGAGAGTATGAGTGGCTGACCTATGGGCAAGTGCTTGAAAAAGTGTGCAATTTTGCTTCTGGCTTAGCTCACCTAGGGCTTAGAAGTGAGGAACGTGTTGCGATATTTGCTGATACAAGAGCAGAGTGGTTTATTTCCTTGCAGGTGCTCATTCTTTTGTGAATATCATGTTTATATATTCACACATTGCAATTTCTTTTTCAAGGAGCATGTTATATGGAAAGTGATGCAAGGGAGCTTGAGTTTTTATCAAGTATATTTCTCTACAGAACTCTTTGGAATTCACATTCCTTTATCTAGTTGATGAACGGAATGTGTAGGTGTATTACTTTCAGCAGGCCAAAATCCAGCCTATGCCTCACATAATAACCTGAGTTGCTGATGGGTTTATCTCGTATCAGGGTTGCTTTAGGCGCAATGTCTCTGTGGTTACCATCTACGCATCTTTGGGCGAGGAAGCACTTTGCTATTCATTAAATGAGGTTCTCTCTCTCACTCTCTCTAGTCAATGCTCCAATTCGCTAGATAGGATTTACCCCAAACACTTCCACATTGCTGTAACCCTATTTGCTGGACACTGAATGATTGACTGCAGGTAGCATGCTGGTATAAATTTTTACTCGTCTGATTGCAGCATATTTCTGAATTTTAATTTTGAGTTTGCTTCTCTCCAGACAGAAGTTACAGCTGTGATTTGTGGGGCCAAAGAACTGAAAAAGCTTGCAGAAGTAAGCGGACAGCTTGAAACAGTAAAATACATCATATGTATGGATGATGAAACTCCATCAAGTGCATCATCTGTGGCGCAGAGTGGTCGCTGGAGAGTTGTGTCAGTAGCTGATGTGGAGAAACTTGGACGAGAAAATCCAGTTGATGCTGCTTTACCTCTATCAGAAGATGTTGCAGTTATAATGTACACAAGTGGGAGTACTGGGCTGCCTAAGGTTAGGAGAATCTATTGCATGATGTGCATCTTCCACTTCATCTTTAGCTTGTTCAACTTCACCATTTTGCATCTTAGTTGGTTTCTCATTGGTTAGTTGTTGACTGAGGAGTAACTTGGATCTGTATGCGGTGTTTGAATTGATTATGTGAGGAATCTATATTTACCAAGGTTCTAAGCATCCTCCTAACCTCCTCTCCAAACTAGTTTACTCCTTGGCTGTTTACATTGATGAGAAGTTGGCTCTGACTTAAAGCTCAAAGGCTCCATGAAAGGTCACATTCCATATGTTTGACTTGTACATAGCATAGCAGACTAACAATGATCCATCTATTTTATGCCTCAATTGAGGATATTTGCTCGCATCCTAGGTATTGCTAAGCCCGTGCTGGTGCTTATGGTTCTTGACATTCAGGATTGACATGCTATGAGAATTTATGTTAAAGACTTCATTTAGAAGCACTACCATAGAATATATTGATTTACCTTCTTATAGTGTTTAGAGTTTTAAGTAAGAATTACCGATCCCCATCTATGTTTTTGGCATTTTCAATAATTATACAACCCCATATCAGAGCTTACTGATTAGTTATTTATCTATTATGTCCATTCTGTACAGGGTGTAATGATGACACATGGTAATGTCCTAGCTGTAGTTTCTTCTGTCAGGACAATTGTTACTGGCCTTGAAGACAAGGATGTTTATCTGGCTTACCTACCATTGGCTCATATCCTTGAAATAGCGGCTGAGGTATGGAGCATTTATCCAGTTTACATAACCACAGTAGCTATATGCCTTCTCATATCCCCTAGTACATTCATACACACAAGTATATACATGCTTCACCTCACTGTTTATGTTACAGAATGTAGTTGCAGGTGCTGGAAGTGCTATAGGATATGGAACCCCAATGACACTCACTGATACATCAAACAAGATCAAAAGGGGAACAAAGGGGGATGCTACTGTCTTAAGGCCAACTGTAATGGCAGCTGTTCCAGCAATTCTTGATCGTGTTCGAGATGGTGTGCAGAAGAAGGTTAGGGAATTTTGACAAGTTCTCATTTCTGCCCCCTTCTCTCTCTCTCTCTCTCTCTCACACACACACACACGCACGCGCGCGCGCGGGGTTCTGAATGACTTCTCCCTGAAAACAACGTTGGTTATTAAAATATATTTGACATTTCAGGTTGATGCAAAGGGTGGCCTTACCAAGAAATTGTTTGATTTTGCATATGCTCGTCGAATATCTGCAATTAATGGTAGTTGGTTTGGCGCTAGGGGCATAGAATTGCTTCTGTGGAACTTCCTGGTGTTTAGAAAGGTTCGGGCAGTTTTGGGAGGTCGCATCCGCTTTTTGCTTTCTGGTGGTGCTCCTCTTTCCAGTGATACTCAAAGATTTATCAACATTTGCCTTGGGTTAGTATGGCCTTAGCAGATTTTTGTGTATCTTTATGTATAAATGATCTATTAACCATGTAACTGAGATATTTAATCATGCTAATGTTTTGAAAAATTATATTTCCATCCCTGAACATTGTTTATTTCAGTAACATTGAAAAAGGGCTACAAAATTACCAAGCGAAGCATCAGAAGATAATTACAGCATGGCATCATGGTTATAACCCCTCCTGCAGTTGCAATTTTCATTTCTAAATTCATGCAACGTGGCAGATGAGATTTTGAGCCCTAAGTCACTTCTTTATTTCAATTCTATTTTAAGACTTAAATATAAAAGATGGGCTTCCACTTAGAAAAGAGAACTTGTGTATTTACATGAAGACTCAAGTTTAATGGTTGTTTTTTAGATCCTAACATGCAAAAATGTTTAGCTGTTTAGATGCATGATTAGATGAATCTAACCTCATCTTTCACTATGATTACTATCACAAACATCAATGACTGCCCACATTATCAGGGCTTATCATTTTTTACCAGGCCTTTCTCCACTCTTTACGTTTTGGTTTATTGTTTTTCTTTTTTCTGCCCCTGACCAACATCAATGGATTCATACAGGGCTCCAATATGCCAAGGTTATGGTCTCACAGAGACTTGTGCTGGTGGGACATTTTCTGAGTTTGATGATCCATCTGTTGGTCGAGTTGGTAATCCAGTCCCTTGCTCATATATTAAGGTAAGCTATGATTAAAAATTTAAATATCAATTTTGAAATAGCTCATGCTGATCTGTTCAGAAATTCCCAAGTCATGAACAACGATCTGCTTAAGTTGGAAATATATGTCATGAGTCTCCATACATGACATTGGGGTGCTTTTAAGCAGTGATTTTGTGGGTATCCACATGTATTGCCATATCCTCTGAGATTTTGGCCTTCTGGGGCTAGCACAGGAAAGAAGTGGAGTTTGAGTTTTGATCTTAGGTTTTTGTTGTTGGCTGATGTTCTATGTTGACTTCCAATGGTTATTCTAGAATCCTGGTTTTCACATAATTGCAATATATTTTTACGCTAGGAGTTCCTGTCAATTAATGGATAAACATGCCTTCTTGTTTAAACATTATCATTTAGTGTTGTTTATATGATGCTTTGCCATTAATTCAATGTTGGATCATCTTGTCTCACTGTTATATGTCAGTGAATGAACTCTTAAATTTTAATAATGTAACGTGTTCCTTTTCAGTTAATAGATTGGCCTGAAGGTGGGTATTTAATTAGCAATTCACCAATGCCTCGTGGGGAAATAGTTATTGGTGGTCCAAATGTTACGTTGGGATACTTTAAAAATGAAGCAAAAACAAAAGAGGTGTACAAGGTAACATATCAAAGATTCATGCCAGTGTTTATCTTATAGAACCATGTGCTGAAGGAAAAATGTCGACATAAGTTTGACTATGCTTTTTTTTTTTTTTTTGTGAAAAGGTTGATGAGAGAGGAATGAGGTGGTTTTATACAGGTGATATAGGACAATTTCACGCTGATGGTTGCCTTGAGATAATTGACCGTAAAAAGGATATAGTCAAGCTTCAACATGGGGAATATATCTCCTTAGGAAAGGTATCGGTATATATCATAAAATGCTATTTTCCATCACATTTTTGTTGGGACTAACATTTTCCTTACAGGTTGAGGCTGCACTTGTCGTGAGCCCCTATGTTGAGAATATAATGCTGGATGCGGATCCATTTCATAGTTACTGTGTAGCCCTTGTAGTGGCGGCGCAACCTGCTCTAGAAGAATGGGCTTCAAAGAAGGGAATTGCATTTACTGATTTTGCGGAGTTGTGTGAGAAAGAAGAAACAATAAAAGAACTGCAGGCATCACTTTTGAAGGTATGCCTTTCTGATCATGTTTTAGCTTCTAGAATTGAAAAGGGTGCCAGTGGATGTTTAGCTTATATTTTTTACCCATTTCAATGTTTATGGCACAAAGTACTAGAAAAACTTGAAAAGCAACATTTGTGCAACACTCTTGAAGTCTCCTGTTCAAATAATAAAGCAACTGGATACCAAAATATGCTCATGAAATACGACTGGCAAGATTTTAAGAGATGAGACTTTTGTAGAGCCTTTATTTGAATTTATCAGGCATAAAATGGTTATGAATAAAATTTCTGACCAACTTGTAAAGAAATGTGGTGGTTTTAGTTTCATCCATTCTGAGTGTTGCCAAAATTGGGGTCCAACATTTGCCTTGCTCATAAAGCACTTCTGACCATGCATTTGTTTTGTAAGAACTTTTGCACATCAGATAGAAAACCATAGTATTTCAGATAAGCTAGTCTTAGATGGTTGTATTATCTAGATTGTGATGCACAATCAATGTTCCCCGATGTGGGAGTTTCAAAGACTGCATTGAAAGTATTCTTAGGAATTGTCTTAATGCCTGGCGGAGCACTTGCCCTTGCCTGCTAGCTCAAGATTTTACCACCGTAACTCCCTTCTACGAGCAGCAAAAGAGGGGCAGTCTTTTTCAGCTATGCAACTTTTCCGCCTTCTTCACAATAATGCTCCAGATATTGTAGAATGTGTGCCTGATTTTTTTTTTTATCATTATCTTTTCAATGTTTTAAGTTTTCCTGTTTTATTAATTTGCAGGCAGCAAAGGCAGCACGATTGGAGAAGCTTGAGATCCCAACAAAGATCAAATTGCTTTCTGATCCATGGACTCCTGAAACTGGCCTAGTCACTGCAGCTCTCAAGCTTAAGAGAGAGGCCGTTAGGAAGGCTTTCTTTGAAGAACTCTCGAAGTTATATGAATCTTGAGTTAGAAACTCTCGAAGTTCTTACACACGTATCCTGCAATAAATTTTCTTATATATTTACTGGTATTACTTTTTGGTAAAGATCAGAAACGGTGAGCTTTAAGAGCCCTTCAATTTGATGCCCCTCTCCCAAGCATTTTACTGATATTACGAACTTGAAAAAGCACAGGCCTTGGGCCCTGAAGTAGAGCGCACCACAAGAGAGTGAAGAGACCTCATCAAGTAGGCAATAATTCGTGGCTAAAAAATATCAACAACTATTACTACAATTTGTAGGTACTTCACTGTAATCACGTCCGTCCATGGTAGGCCCACCGATACCGTGTATGTATGGATGAGAGATAGTTTAAGTTTATTTTTTTTTGTTTTTTTTTAAAATAAAAAGCATATTTTTTTAGTTTTTAAATGTATGATTTATATTTAAAAAGGATTGTATTTTTGAAAAAAAACCACCATAACGACTCCAATGCTCCAACTTTTAATTGATGATACAAGTAAATTACAAATCCTTCCCTAAAATCAACTATTCACATAAAAAAAAGTGTTTAGAGTTTCCACAAAAAAAAAAATACTAATTATCCTTACTAATTATCCTCAATAATTGGTAAGCATAATTAATAAAAGCAATTAAGGTTCTGGGCAACAATGAACAATTTAAATTACAATTGGGGATTCTTTTAATGTTTTCAAATAAACAATAATAAAAGGTTTTTCACTATCAAAATCATATTTTTTATGTCGGTTATTATCGATTAAAGAAAAATCATTCAATTTTTTAGGGTTTTCTAGCTCTTCAAGATTAATGTTGCATAATAACAAATTTGATTTTTTTAAAGTTATAGAGTTAAACAACCTATAAACAATTGAATAATCAATTTTTTTTTACCACATCACAACATATTATCATTAAATTTCAAAGTCATGATTTGAAAAAATATAAATTAAAAACTAACTTGCTATATATTGATTTGAGGATGAAACTTATGAGAGAATCCCACCACCCAGAAAAGACAACAACGTTGAAACACAAATTCGTGCAATAAATAAGTTTCAATAGTAATTCTATGTTGTTTGATTTGAGAGAAATCACAAGTTCTACAAGAGAGAGGAAGGGAGAAAAAACCTCTTGTTTGGTGTCTCTTATTGTTATAATATACATGGGGAACTTCGGTCATTTCATTCAATTTGAAATATTTCTTTGATCATGATTGCATGCAAAATTTTTCAAGACTTAGGAAGTAAGTGTAATTTTAACTTGACCATAAAAGGTAAATTCATTTTTTTATTTTTTTATATTTGATTAGTTCCATACGATTTATTTATTGTTATAAATAGATCCAGATGAGATGAATCTAGCTTGTTTTTATGTTCAATATTATTGGATTCAATTAAGCATGAGCCCAAACAAACATGAGTTTGAAAAACTACCAGATCTAATATCCTTTAATTTAGCTAAATGCTAAGTCTAAACACACAAGAGTTTAGTAAACTGCTAGACCCAACATTCTTGAGTTCAGCTATGCGCCGAGCAAGAATTTATACTTTAATTCTCAA
>Ga0307515_10023100_pt1 | contig 10922 bp, 8 predicted proteins | sample 17_EM_MG_FD_194513 | JGI IMG/M metagenome (GOLD analysis project Ga0307515, IMG submission 194513) | Populus trichocarpa ectomycorrhiza microbial communities from riparian zone in the Pacific Northwest, United States - 17_EM | ecosystem: Host-associated > Plants > Roots > Unclassified | place...
GACCGGCCCGGCCTCGGGCGAGGGTAAACACCTGTGGCGGGCCCGGTATTGGACGCAGGGCTCGGAGCCCGGCTGGACGGCGCAGTGGGAGGACCTCGGCCGCTGCTGATCGCCCGCCACCGTCGGCCCGCTTCCGCTGCCACGAGCGGAAGCGGGCCTCCGTCACCCCTTGGCGAAGAACAAAATGGCGAGCAAAACGGCGCCGAAGGTACTGGCCGGGGAGCCGTAGAAGCTGTCACCGTTCTGCAGGAGCAGCACCCGCACGTAGAGGTCGTCGTGGACGGTCGTGAAGTTGTCCAGGGGCAGCAGCGAGTCGGGGATGGAGATGGCCGACTTGCCGGCGCCGACCTTCAGGTTTCCCGTTCCGGAAGCCGCGGCCAGAGCCGGTGACGCCGTTGCCGCCAGGGCCGCGCCGCTCAGCGCAGCCGACGCTCCAGCACCCAGCAGAGTGCGCCGGCTGTGCCGCGTCGCGTCCGGCGGTTCGATCTCTTTCTCAGTGCTCAACGGCTTCTCCTTTTGCGGTTGTCGAGGTGGCCGGCATGGTCGAAGTGCGTGACCATCACAATTGCGCTGCGCTCGATGGGATTGCGGTGCTCGGGGCATTCGTCGCCGCAGATCCCGTGCCAGAAATAAGATTTCAAGATGGTTTCGTGGCGTCAATGATGGCGTGTGCAAGCAAAGGATGCTCGGATATCGGTGCCACGGTTGATCGTGTTGGCGTGGCCGGTGAGCGGTTGAGGGGTTAACCGCGCCGCCGCCCGGTGCGGCGGTATTTGCAGGTCGGGCGGTTGGCGGGCACGTTTCTCGCGGCAGAATCAGCATGGCGCTAATTCATCCGCACCAAACTGCGCGATTTCTGCAGCGATCGATGGCGGTAACGGCCGGTGCCCATAGTATGACGGAGCGAAACGCCGGCCCTCGGAGTCTGAGGTAAGTCCACAAAGACCGACTTGGGGTGTTGTCTACCGGTCCATGCGCGTTCCTTGGAGGAATTGTGCGAAAGTATCTGGCGGAGTTCGTTGGCACGTTCTTTCTGGTCCTCACCGTCGGCGTGGCGGTCATCAAGATCGCGCCATTTGCGCCGTTCGCCATCGGCGGGGTGCTGATGGTGATGATCTACGCTGGCGGCCACGTCTCCGGTGCGCATTTCAATCCCGCGGTCACCCTGGCCGCGCTGGTCCGCGGCGCGATCTCGGGCATCGACGCGGCGGCCTACATGGCCGCGCAACTGGCCGCCGGACTGCTGGCGGCGGTGGTGGCCCGGTTCGTCGCAGGCGCGCCGGGAACGCCGGCGCTGAGCCTGTCCGGGCGCGCGCTCGTGGTGGCACTGGTGGCCGAGACGCTGTTCACGTTCGCCTTGGCCTATGTGGTGCTCAACGTGGCGACGAGCAAGGACAACACGGATAACTCGTTCTACGGGCTGGCGATCGGCGGCACAGTCATGGTCGGCGCTGTGACGGTCGGCGGGCTGTCCGGCGGCGTCTTCAATCCGGCCGTGGCGCTCGGCGGCTCCGTCTTGGGCCTGTTCGCCTGGTCCCTCATCTGGGTCTATCTGCTTGCCGCCGTGCTGGGTGGCACCGCGGCGGGTGGGTTGTTCCTCTACCTCAATCCGGACGACCGGCCCGGCGCTAAGCGGGCTAAATCCGCCACCTCCACCCGGGCACCGGGCGGCGCCAACCTCGCCAGGCCCGTACCAACCCAGCCGTAGCCGACCGCGCACAACCTCGTCGGCCGAGGTCACCAACCTCGACGCGGCCGTCCGGGCCGAGCCAGATCGGCCGGCCCGGACGTCGGAACGAGCCGGCGCCCATCAGTGCTCGCGCGCGTACCCCGTCTGGTCGATGGTGTTGATGGCGGCGAGGTGGGCGCCTATCCGCTCGGCGTCGGGCACGCCGAGTTCGGTGTAGAGCGCCAGGGCTTGCTCAAGGTGGCGGCGGGCACTCGGCAGATCGTCGAGGGCGCGGTGGGCGTGGCCGAGACCGGTGTGCGAGCGCGCCTGCTGGCTGGGGTCCCCGATGTCGGCGGCGATGGTGAGGGCCGCGGTGTGGTGGGTGAGCGCGCCGTGCGGGTCGCCGTCGGCGTGGGCGGCTTCGCCGAGCCCGTTGAGTGCTGCGGCCTCGCCCTCCCGCTCGCCGGTCTCGCGGAAGATGACCAGGGCCTGCTCGTGGTACCCGGCGGCCGGGCCGGGCGCACCGCGACGGGTGCCGAGCAGGCCGAGGCTGTCCAGGGTTTGCGCCTCGGCGGTCCGGTCGCCGAACTGCCGGGACAAGGCCAGCGCCTGCCCGAGGTGCTCGGCGGCCGGCCCGTATCGGTCCAGCCGCACCTCGGCGTGGCCGAGGACGCTCAGCACCCAGGTCTCAGCGGAATGGTTGCCGGTCTGGCGGAACACGGCCAGGGCTTGCTCGAAATAGGTGGTCGCCGCCAGGTAGCGGCCCAGTTCCACCTCGCAGGCGCCGAGGCTGCCCAGCGTGTGGGTCGCGCTGGCCGAGTCGCCCACCTGCCGATACAGGGGCAGTGCCTGTTCGTAGCGCTCGATGGCTTGCCGAAAGCGGCCCTGCCGCACCTCGACGCCCCCGAGGTTGGTCAACGCGCGGGCCTGCGCCATCGGGTCGCCGGCCTGGCGGGACAGGAGGAGAGCCTGCTCGAGGTGCTCGGCGGCTGGCCCGTATCGGCCCAGCAGGATGTAGTTGCCGCCGAGGTTGGCTAGCACGTTGGCCTGGGCGATCGGGTCGTCGGTGTGCCGGGCGGCGTCTAGCGCATGGCTGTGGAGGATCAGGGCGTCGGTGTGCTGCCCGCCGTTGAGGTATCGGAAAAGGGTAGTCGACAGCCGGACCGTGTGGGTGGGCCAACCGTGCGCTGCGGTGTGTGCGGCGACCGCGACCAGGGTGGGAAGTTCGGTGTCCAGCCAGGCACGGGCGCCGCTCGCGTCGGTCAGGATCGGCAGGGGCGTGCCGGGCGGGGCGATGCGTGGCCGGCGGTGGATTTCCGCGGGGTGCAACGTGTCCATCGCGGCGGCAGCGGTGGCCAGGTAGTAGTCGAAGAAGCGGGTCAGCGCGGCGCGGCGTTCGCGTGGCGGGTCTTCGTCGCCGGCCCGGCCGGCGGCGTACGCCCGGACGAGGTCGTGCAGGACGTACCGGCCGGGCGCGGGCTGCTGCACCAGGTGGTCGCTATGCAGCTGGCGGAGGCGGGCGTCGGCGGTTGCCAGGTCGGTGTCGATCAGGGCGGCCGCGGCGTGGGCGTCGAGGTCCTGCCCCGGGTGCAGGGCCGCCAACCGCAGCAATCGTTGCCGGTCGCCGGCCAGATTTTCGTAGGACAGGTCGAGGGCGAGGGTCACGCCGGGGTCCAGGCGCCGATCGCGGTGGCGCTCGTCGAGCCGGTCGGCGTGGTCGGTCAGGCTCCAGCCGGGTGTGCCGCGGATGTGTCCGGCGACCAGGCCCAGGGCCAGCGGAAGGTAGCCGCAGCGGTGGGCGATGCGGGCCACGGCCGCCGGATCCTCGCCCAGCGGCACCTCGGGCGTGGCCAGGGCCAGCAAGGCGGCCGCCTCCTGCGGGGTGAACACGTCCACCGTCAGGTGGGTCGCCGAGTGCAGGCCGGTGAGGCTGCGCCGGCTGGTGACCAGCACCGGGCAACCCGGCGTCTCGGGCAGCAGCGGCCGGACCTGCTCGGCGTCCGCGGCGTTGTCCAGCACCACCAGGGTGCGCGTGCCGGCCAGGAGGCTGCGATAGGCCGCGGCCCGGGCCGGCACGCCGTGCGGGATCTCCTGGCCGGGCACCGCCAGCAGGCGCAGGAAGCCCTCCAGCACCGCGGCCGGGTCGGCCGGCGGCTGCGTCGGATCGGGATGGAATCCGCGCAGGTTGACGAACAGGACCCGGTCGAACGGTTTGTCCCGGGCGAGAATGTGCCCGGCGTGGACCGCAAGCTGGGTCTTGCCGACCCCGGCCATCCCGGCGATCGCGGAGATCACCACGGTGCTGCCGTCCCGCCCGCTGTCGTGCAGCGCCCGGTGTAGCTCGGCTAGCTCGGCGGCGCGGCCGGTGAATCCCGCCAGGTCCTCCGGCAGCTGGTCCTGGACCCGTACCTGCGCTGCTTGCCGGGCCTTGCCGCTGATCACCTGCAACGCCTGCCGCCATTGCGCCACATAGCCCACATCCGGGTGCAACGCCTGCACCACCGCGATCACGAGGTCGGCGTTGAACCGCCGGCGTCCGCTCCGGAAACAGTCCACGACCGTGGTCTTGCGGGCCAGTTCGCTGCGGTGCCGGCCGGCCGACGTCCAGGCCGCGTTGATCCGGTCCTTGATCGTGTCGTAGGACGGGTCGTCGGCCCAGACCTTCAACAGCCGCAGCCCTGCGGCGAACTCGTCGAGCGTGCCGACCTGGCCGGGGTCTGGCGGCGCGACGAACGCTCCATCCACATGCGACACAGACTCGGGTCCATCGGAACTTCTGCCCGTCAACACCGCGACACTCAACCACATGTCGCCCCGGCCGGCGGGGATTTCGTCGGCAACCCGATCGGTGCGTCCACTTCGGAGAAACGGGGCGGTCGCCCGAGTTCGCCGGCCGGTGTACGGATTCGGTCGGAATTCTTTCGCTGCAACCGGCGGGGCCGCAGAGTCGGCGGCAGACCGACCAAAGGAGATCAGAAAGTGGCTGTGAATCCCTTGACCGAACGCAGGACGACGGACCGTGCACGTTCCCGGCCGCACCGGTTTGCGCTGGCCATCTGCTCGACGGCGACCGCCGTCCTGGCCGTCCTCGCGTCGTCCACCCCGGCGTTCGCGGCCGGCCCGACCGTGGTGGCCCAGGAGGCACCCATCCGGCTGGTGCAGTCCACCGCAAACCTCTACTGGACGAGCGGATTCAATACGTCCGCGCCGTTCTCCGCAGCGGTGTACCGGACCGGAAAGAATGACACGCCCGGAAAAGAGACGGTTCTCTACCGCGAGGACCGCAACGATTCCTTCTTCTTCGGCGACCTCACGTTCGCGAACGACAATGGTGTCTTCTACGGATACTTCGCTGCCAACTACCTTGACCGCGGCTTCTCCGAAATCAAGCGGATCCCGCTCGCCGGAGGTCCCGCGGTGACCCTGGCGACCTCCCTCAGCCCGCTCGCCGCAAGCGACCTCGTGACCGACGGTTCCTTCCTGTACTGGGCGGACGCCGGGGGCCTGCGCAAGATGTCGATCTCCGGGGGTGCCATCACCACACTGTTTAGCGGCGGAACACTCCTTCGGGTCGCCCTCGACGCCACCCAGGTCTACTTCTCCAATGGGGCGGCCATCAACAGCGTTCCCAAGGCCGGAGGCGGAGTGGTCACGAGGCAGGTGACCGAAACGTTTAACGTGAGTTCGATTTTCACTCAGCCGACCTCGGCCGGCACCGCCCTCTATTGGGGCACCCAGGATGGCTCGGTGAAAAGTCAAGTGCTCGGCGTCCCGGGCGTCGTCGTCCATCAGCAGCCCCTCGCCGGGCGTCTCGTCAAAAGTGTCTCCTTCGACGGAACCCGTGTGCTCTGGACGGATTGCAACAGCAGCATCGGCACCGCCGATTGCGCCGTACGAAAGCGCCAGGGGGGCGCCACGACCACCGTGTCCACCGGCGAATCCTTCTCCGCTGACGTCCAGGGCGACGCGACCGCGATGTACTGGTCGAGCGGTACCGCGTTGGTGAAATTCATTCACTGAATCCCTTGGGTACGCCCGCCGGCCGCTCGATAGTTACCGAGCGGCCGGCGCCGGGCCGGCGTCGGTTACAGCGCGTTGTAGACGGCGGCGACCAGGTCGTAGGCGCGCCGGTCGCCGGCGAGCCAATCGCGGCGCAAGTTCGGCAGGAATGCGATCGCGACCCGGTTGTCGAGGTCACCGAGGCCGATCGCCCCACCGGCGCCGGGATGCCCGAAGGCGGACAGCCGGGCGGGCTCGGGCAGGATGAAATTCTGCGACGGAAGCATGTAGCCGAGCCCGAACGCGCTTTCCAGCAGCAGCACCCGGTCGATGCCGCGGACGCGTGGCCGGACGGCTTCGCTCAGCAGCCCCGGTGCCAGCAGGGCGCCGCCCGCCAGGTCACGGTAGAACCTGGCTAGCGCGCGGGCGGTCGTCACGAGGCCGGTCGCGGGCCAGCCGCCGGCCAGCACCTCGGGCCGGTTGTAGGCCGCGACGGGGTTCGCGGTGGCGCGCATCATCAGCGAGGCCGGGTCCCGATAGGCCTGCGCCAGGCGGGCCACGGTGGCCGCGTCGATAGGTCCGGGATCGGACCACGCCATCTGCTCGGCGGGCGGGAATCCGACCCGAGCCGCCCGTTGCGCCGCCGCCGCCGTCATCCCGATCCACAGTTCGTCGCCCAGGTGGCCGCGGGCATACTCGCCGACCGTGCGCCCGGTGTGCCGGCGCACATACTCTCCCACCAGCCAGCCGAAGGTGAGCGCGTGGTAGCCGTGGCCGATGCCGGGCTCCCACACCGGAGCCTGCTCGGCCAGCCGCGCCGCCATCGCCGCGGGGTCGGCGGCCTCCGTCGCCGTGACAGGGCGGTCGAACGCGGGTATCCCGGCCCGGTGGGTCAGCAGGTCGGCGAGCGTCGTCGCCTCCTTGCCCGCGACGGCGTACTCCGGCCACCACGTCGCCACCCGCGCATTCCATCCCGCCCCCACGTCCTGGGCGACCCGCAGCGCGGCCGTCGCGGTGATCGCCTTCGTACATGAGAACGTCACGCACGGCGTGTCTCGCGCCCAGGCACGCCCGGTCCGCGCGTCCGCCAATCCGCCCCAGAGATCGACGACGGCCCGGCCGTCCACGAACGCCGCCACCGCCGCGCCGAGGTTACGCCCATCGGCGAAACTTGCCTCAAAGACCTCGCGAACCGTCCGGAAAGCCGGATCGGTCCAGCCGGCCACATCCCCACCCATGGGCAGAATTGAAACAGGTTCTAGTTCTGTTCGCCAGGCTGGATGTCGTGCAGGATCAGTAGGTCGTCGACTCGATCGTTACGTAGCGATCCGCCGGAAGGGCTGTGCGGGCGGGCCGAACGGATCGGGGTCGTCCGAGCCTGCGGCGGCTCGCACTTCAACCTCGGTCCGTGACCTGCCCACCCGCACAGCGTCTGGTCAAACCCTGCAACTCACCGAAGCAGCCGCCGCTCCTCCTCCTGCTTGACCCTCAGCGCGATCTCTCGTGACGACCCGGTCCCGACGACATTCCTCCGTAGTCGTATGTCGAAGCCGAAGGTGGCGAGCCAGCGCAGTACCCAGTACCTGTCCAAAGACCGTTCCCCCGATGCCCTTGCCGACTGTTGGACGGCGACCAATGTGCGGCTCGGGGCGGGTCGCGATCCAGCATCGTCGGCAAACTTGCCGGCGAGGTGCAAACGGGGCGCCGAAAATCGCGCGGGGGGCGATAGCTCGGCTAGGCTTCTCGTGTAGGACTTGAAGAGTACGGTCCAATCCCGAAGGTCGATTGTGGACCTGCCGATGAGCGCAACAGTCGCAGCGCAGCTTCGTGGCCAGAGCCGGGAGCCGGGGTGTAGGTAAGCAGGCGGTGCCCCTCGTCGTCGGGCAGATGGAGCGCTTCGTAGTCGAGTTCGAGGTCTCCGACGACGGGGTGGTGCAGGTGTTTGGTGCCGGATCCGCACACCTGGACGGGATGCTTAGCCCAGCACGTACCGAACTCGGGGCTTTTCATTGTCAGTTCGCCGACCGCGCGAACTCCGGCCGCTGCGGCCGGCGCCGTTTCGCCGGACGGGGCCGGGCCAGCTCGTACAGATGTGCCCGCTCGGCGTCGCTGAGCGCGAGGGCCCCGGCGATCGCCTCGACGACGGAGTCGGAGGCGTTGGTGCTCTGTCCCTGTTCGAGGCGGGCCGATTCCCTGCCCGACGACCGGGGCTAAGCCGCCCGCGATGACAGGTCGCGACCGGCTCGTGCTCGCCGTCCTGCTCACCGCGAGCTTCGCCCTCGCGGTGGACTTCTCCATCCTCAACGTCGCTCTGCCGGCGATCGGTGCCGACGTCGGGTTCTCGCTGTCCGGACTGCAATGGATCGCCACCGCGTTCGCCCTGTGCGCGGCCGGGTTCACCCTGTTGTTCGGCCGGGTCGCCGACATCGTCGGCCGGCGCCGGCTGTTCCTGATCGGCATCGCCCTGCTCGCCGCCTCCTCCCTGGCCGGCGGCCTTGCCACCGATCCGCCCGCGCTGCCCAAGGGCTGGTCGGCGCGGTGCTCGCCGCCCAGGCTGGGCAGGACGCCACCGCGATCCTTGCCGCCGTGCGCACCGCGATCGGTGTGAACACCGCCCTGTGTGTCCTGACGGCCATCATCGTGCTGCTCTTTCTGGGCTCGCCGGGCGTGCTCGCCGCCACCGCAGCGGCCCAAGGCCAGGTCACCCCGCGAAAACCTCGCCCTTTGCGCGTACGCCGCGGAGGAGCAGGTAGCCGATCATCCAGAACTCGCCGATCGAGGCGGGCACCGTCAGGGCGTTCGCGACGGTTCCCGCCTGGGGCATGAGGGACCCGAGGAACGCGCTGAGCACGTAGCCGGTGCCGCCGACGATGAGGATCCAGCCCAACGCCCGTGGCATCCACCCCGAGCGGAGGACGCACCAGCCCATCGGGATGAGCCACAGGCCGAAGAACAGCCCACCGGCCGTCCACAGGTTGCCGCTGAGGAGGTACAGAACCTGGACGTCGGGGGCTGTGGTGCCGACGGGGTGCGTCGCGATCTCGGCCGCCGTCGCGAGCAGGGCCGTGCTGCCCAGGATCGCGCCGGCGTTGACCAGGCCGAAGGCGGCGATGCCGGCCGCGGCGGTGGAGTCGACGGTGCGGAAGAGGCGGTAGAACCAGGCCGCGGTGAGCGCCTGGGTCAGCACGACGAGCAGTTCGAGAGCCACGCCGAGGTGGGCCAGCGCGCCGTTCCCGGCCAGGTTGGCCAGGGTCGCCTCGGCGTCACCGGCGACGAACAACCGCGGCCGGAGGATCAGGAAGCCCGCCGCGCCAGCGAAGGCGAGGCCGAGATAGAACAGGCCGGTGATGCGGGCCGTGCGGACTTGCGGATGCATGATGGCTCCTTGGGCGGTCCCGCTCCGACTGTCGCCTTACAACGTAAGGCGATCCACCCGTACGGTATAGGCCCAGGTCAAGCGAAGACGGCTCGGTGATCAAACTTCTGACCGCTTGAAGTAGGTGTTGGCGCGGGGGCGGAACATGAATAGCACCGCGACCCAGACGCAGAGCACGTGCAGAATCCGGCTGGTCGCGACGAGCGCACCGGTCAGATCGGTCCGAGCGATCGCGTCGACGAGCGAGTTGCCGTCGAGCAGCCACGTCGCCGGCTCGATCATCAGCGACAGCGTCCCGAAGATGCCCAGCCCGACGGCGAGGGTCAGCCGGGCCCAGTTGCGTCCGGCCCGCATGCGCAGGGCGATGGCGGTGACGACCGCGTAGACGCTCAGCCTCATCGCCAGGTCGGCGAGCTCAACGTCGTGCAGAGCGATCTCGATGGCGCCGGCGGCGAGCGCGCCCATCCAGAGCAGGAAGGCGACCCGGATCTCGGCCGGGATCGTCGCGGGCTTGGTGTCGGTGCCGGTGTGTACAGGCGTGGAGGTCATGCCGACAAGTCTTGGCCGATCGGCACCCCGGATCACTCCCACTAGCCACCGGATCCCCGGTGGTGCTGGCCCTACCTGGAGTCTGGCGCAGGACGGGCTCGCGCTACTCAGGTGGCTGTTTGCCGGTAGCCGTCGGGCAGCCGTGGGCCGGCAAATAATCGTCCAGTTGACGCAGACAATGCCGGAAGAACGGCTCATCCACCTCGCGGTTCGATTGTGCGACATCGCGCGTGCTGCCCGTGGCCGTCGGCTCGGCCCGCTCGGCAACACGCAGAGTGTGCGCTCGCGCGGCTTGCCTTCGTACTATCGTCGGGGATCGTGGATCAACCAGTGACCGGCGCGGCCGGCCAGTCGAAGCTGGAGCGCCGGGTGGTCGCCGCGGCGCAGGAACTGCTGGGCCGTCAGCATGTCGTCGCACCGCTCGACGTCATCGAGGCGATCGGGTGGCTGCCGTCTGGCGCGGCCGAGCGCTGGCGGCGCGGGCAGGTCGCGTGTCTGGCGGAGGTCGTCGCCGTCGGCCCCGCTCGCCTGGCGGACCTGCTGACCATCCTGCCCCGCTGGGCCGGCGCCTCCGGTCTGCAATCCGCCGAGATCACCTACGTCACGAGTAACCGGGACCGCGCGTTGCTGCGGTTCACCTCGGACGGCGACCCGGCCGTGGAACGGGCCTTCAACGCGCATTGGACGGCGCCGCAGCTGTCCGAGACCGCCCGCGAGAAGCTGGTCGCGCGGCGAAGCAAACCACCGGATCTGGTGGTGGTCTCGGCGACCAAACAGTGGAGTTGCGGGGAGTGCGCCGACATGGACCATCTCGTGTTCGTCGCGGCCGGCGACGCGGCGTTGACCCGCCGGGCCAAGAAGGGCAGCACCCTGTCGGCCGTGGTGGTCCGCTTCAACCGGACCCGGAAACGGTACGAGCGGCAAGGCATCCTGGTCGAGCGGGAAGCCTTGGAGTCGGCGGAGCGGCAGTGTCTTGGCGATGCCGACGCCCGCGAGCGTCGCCGCGAACGCGATCACGAACGCCGGATCGGGCAGGACGCGACGCTGGTCGACCAGATGGCCGAGGAGATTGTCCGGTTGCTTCCCGGGTGCCCGCCGTCGCGGGCCGCGGCCATCGCCGCCCATGCCAGCGTGCGCGGCAGCGGGCGGGTTGGCCGGTCGGCCGCCGGGCGGGCCCTGGCCGACGACGCGGTACTGCGAGCGGTGGTTGCCGCCGTACGCCACGAGGACACCGACTACGACCGCTTGCTGATGTCCGGCGTCGCCCGGTTCGACGCCAGGGAACAGATCCGAGCCGATATCGACCGGGTCCTGAACGCCTGGCGGGCC
>Ga0307515_10023102_pt1 | contig 10921 bp, 9 predicted proteins | sample 17_EM_MG_FD_194513 | JGI IMG/M metagenome (GOLD analysis project Ga0307515, IMG submission 194513) | Populus trichocarpa ectomycorrhiza microbial communities from riparian zone in the Pacific Northwest, United States - 17_EM | ecosystem: Host-associated > Plants > Roots > Unclassified | place...
CTCGGCTGCCGTCGCCACGAGCTTGCCGTCTGGCGAGAAGGCTACCGCGCTGACCCCTCTCGAATGGCCCTCGAGCGTGCTCTGCCAGCGGCCTGTGGCTGCATCCCAGAGCCGCACCGTGTTGTCCTCCGATGCCGACGCCACGAGCTTGCCGTCTGGCGAGAAGGCTACCGCGCTGACCACAGACGAATGGCCCTCGAGCACCTGCAGCGAAGCACTCCAGTCATCTTGTACCTTTGGCCTGCGAGTGATCCATTGCGGGATATCCCTTTCAAATGTTTTCCGTACTAAGCTGTTTTTCGGCGCGAATATCATCGCTGAGCAGTATGTTTGCAAAGGTGCTTCTTCGATTATAGGTCGATTTTGTAGAAGGAATCGTCTAGCATCGTAAATAAAGCTAATTAGCTTTGCACTTTTATCCTTCTATATTCTTATAAGCATTTATGATAATAGTAAAGGTTGAAACTTACATCTAAGCGAGGCTGTAGAGAAGTCATCATTAAAATGACCGCAGATAGCTCTCCAATAAGACTCAGAGCCTCGAGCCAATAGAGGTAGCTTCTAAGCAGGAACTTATGTACAGATCCGCCATTATGAAGATCGTGAGCGGCATTCGCAGAGAGATCACAGCTGAGTAGATGGTCAACCCAATAGATACACGAGTATCGTGCTGACGATAGCGGATCTGGATTAGGTCGCTTGACTTGGTGTATAGGAAATCCAGGAGCAGTTAGGTCATAGATGTCGCGTCTTAGTGTCTGGGACATGACCTGGAGCGATTTCGAGAAGATCATATAATGTACGTGTTCTATCTTAGAAGGATAGATCTCGTCGTATGCTTTCTGTACTAGAAAGTCTTTTGCCGACTGATGAACGAAGGCGATGGTGCGTTCTCGGAGCGTTAAGAAAGAGCCACAGAGCGCTATAATTTCTGCCAGAGCTTTGTCATTGCCAGAAACTCGAGTAGGCATCTCCACAAAACATGTCAGTTCGTCTAGCGTAATAGGTCGGCGGACGACGGAAACAATAGCTAGAATATTGCTACAGAGCTTAGCATGCCTGGAACTCCAGATCTGGTCCAGCATCCGCCAGTATAAGGTGTCAAGGCCTGGAGGGAACTCCTTTACTCTATCTTCAACTTCCCATGCAGAAACGTCTCTGAGTTCTTGGCAGACCAAGGCGACCCACAGGAATGTGCCACTTGCATTTGATAATAAGTGGTGCTGGACAGCATCCCGCGTGTTGTCATCGTATTTTGCTTTCTTCGCTAGCATATCAACCTTGAGCCGAATATATGAAGCAACAGCTGCTGACACCGATGTTTCATTCAGCTCAAGACTTAGCCTCACCCTCCGCGTAGCATAGTCGAGATCTCGCTCGATGCTCGGCCAATTTCGACTTGACACGATCCACTTAGCACGAGAAGAGGTAGACGATGTTTGCACAATGAGGCTTAATAGTTCAGGTAAACCGGTAACACATTCGTCCAGCGCATCAACGACTAAATACGTGTTGCTCAAGCTCGGGTCTTGTAGGATGTTGTTGAAGATTTCAGAAAGAGCAACCCAAGCATTCGTGTCCTCGAAGAGGGCCCTGCCAGCGAGATCATATTTTTTCTGTAAATGCGATGCTAGCGATGGCTGCTGTTGAACAAACATATATAATAGACCCCGTAACACTGCAATAGCATTATTGATCCGCGCATCAGTAGCATGGCAGAAAAAATAGGACAGAAGAGTTGTGTTCGCCGTCGGTTTGCTCAGTTCGTTGATGATGCCACAAAGCAGCATCGTCTTGCCCTTGCCAGGCTCGCCTCTAATCCATAACAGCTGGCTCTGCTGGATATTGCTCCATGTCTTGAACTCGCGGCTATCGAAGATCCAGCGATACGCATCCTCTAGCAAGCCACCCTTGCTATCTTCAATCCGTCTCTTATCAATACGCGGATCTGTAGAGTGTAAATCTCGGATACATTCGTTCCGCTTATCCAGTACCTTCCGGAGCCGCTCTCTTGCTTTCGTCTCTCCTTCGTTGTAGTCGATGGATAACGTAACATCTAAAATGCCTAGTAATGCGTACACTTTGTCCTCCGGGCAACCTGTCTGGCGGCGACCCATCCATTGGAATGGCTCGTCTGCGTCATACTGAAATAGATGTCCTCCTTGAAGCGCCAGCTCAGGAATACCAGTGATTCTATGAATAGCTCGCTGAAGAGAGGTTTTGTCACCTAGTAGCATGCCTTCATAAGAGAAGAACTGGACCGATCGAGGAGCTAGAAGCTCTTGAAGCGTCCAACCCCTAGTGAACCATCTGCTTTGCGACAACCCCGAGTCCCAAGACAATTGAGCAAGTTCGTCGAAAATTTCAACAGAAGGACTTGAAACATCCGACAGATAGACGTAGCATTTGGCAGCGTTCCGGTACCAGCGAAACATGGAATTGATGGCGTGTTGGAGCTCAGCATGGTTTGCCTTGTTGATGCAACAGGTATCTACCCAGAAGTACTGCAGGCCATCACGAGCCGCTTGTTCTCCGCAGAACTTGATCTTCTCATAACCTTTCTTGCCTCTTCCAGAGCCACTTTCCATATCACGGAAGGTGACCTCTTCGTCGTCCTTTCCCCATGTGTGCGACAAAATGGCATACGCTGGAATATTATCGCGTAGATCGTCGGTAAGGGTCACATCTCCAAGACTGCTGCAGTGTAGAAGACGCATTGCAGATGCGCTGGGTCGATGGCGAGGGGGTGGACGGCGGTGGTCAGGACGTGCGGAGCCAGGCGTTGCGGATTCGGTCGGTCGGCGAGGTCGGAGGCAGGATTGCAGTTGGAAGACGTCTCTGGTTCAGTGACGTACGATTGCGTATTTGGGTAAGTGTGCGCAAGGCGCGGTGCAGGCGCGACAAAGGCTACGCCCACGGCGTGTATAGAGGTCGCTCGTTGCAAGTGTTATCGTGCTGTGCTGCGTGCTGCGTGGAAAATGATATCTGGCGAGGCTGAAGGTGGGCTGCGGGGCGAGCGACAAGGCGCGCGGACGACAAACAACGGCGCTTAGCCCAGGGTCTGTCAGGCGCCGAGGGACTGCGATCCGGGCGCTTGTAGATCGAAGCTTCGGGAAACGGGTTCACCCGGCTTCTGCAATCAGAAGTTAGTTACTGCACAGGATTCTTGTTAAGCGGGACTGCATGTATCGTCCGGTTTGTCGGGACGAATAATATAAGCGATACAGTGCAAGTCGCCGGAGAGTCAGCGCACTCGTAGCTGTGCGGCTTATCAATACGTAAGGAAGTACTTTCTCCCTGTGGCGTAAATCATTGAAATGCTTCCTATGAGAGCACACATTGTTTTAAGGGCTTACAGACGTGCCAGAAGTTTAATGAAGATAATAATTACACCACAAGAGGTCTGCGAAAGCATAGGTCCCTAAATTCATAGCGTACAGGGCTCGTCGAGTTTGCAGCTTCAAAGTGCATAATGCGCGAGATCGCGTAAACCACAACAGAGGCACGAAGAATTTGGCAACAAAGGAAAGAAACAAGATAAGCAATTGCGTACTAATATTTGCATGTAAATGCGCTATCAAGATTAGGTTGGGTTAAATTATTGTCGTGGTTTTCCCGCAAAGTACCTGCGGTTTATCCGGTCACGGGGGGTGTCCGGTAACGCAGGGGGGGATGTTAGCTCCTAAGAGTCTAGAGCCTGGGATCTAGAGCTCCTAGGAGGCAGTGAGGAGTTCGGCGTGAGTTCGGCACGCCTAAATCATTAGAGTAATGACTTCCTCGTTAAGACTCCTAAGATTGGCTCTCCTAGGAGTATCCTTTACAGGACTCACATCCTCCTACCTCCTAGGAGCTCTAGGTCCCAAGCTCTAGACTCCTAGGAGCTAGGTTTTAGCCAAAAGATTTTAGTAGGTTTTTAGTTTAGAGCTCCTAGGAGTTAAGCTCCTAAGAGTTAAGCTTCCAGGAGCTATAGCTTCTCTTTAAGAGAAGTTTAGCGAGTTTTAGCTCCTAGGCGCCATAGGTAGATCTCTAAAAGGCCTTTTACTATCTAGATTGGTATTTTAAGGACAGTGGTCTGAACTCCTAGGAGCTCTTAAAATCGCCCACTATATGAATTTAGAAAGTGTTTAAGCGAACTAAGGCGGCATCGTAGGAGGAATAAATTGTCGGGATGCCCCTACTAATCCTATATTAGACTCCTAGGAGCTAGGAACTTAGAATAGGTCAAATACGCTAAGTCATTAAGTTACGTCACCGCCTCCACTAGGGTCGTATCCCTCTATTAGCTCTGTTGTGCTACATCAAAGCCTTGCTATAGCGAGGAGTGCAAAGTTTTATAATAGAAACGCAAGATAAAGGGCAACGCCAATTGAGGAGGAATCCTATAACACCAGCACGTTACCCTTCCAACTAAGATATATAGCGGTAATTAGGCTTAAATCAGGAAATGAAATTCAGTTGGTGATTAACTCTTTTAAGGGCTGATTTCATCTCGGAATACAGTTGCCGATTCTCCCAAACCACCACTTTCCCTCTTGGCTGGCGGCCGTCCCGGCGGCCTTGCAGGCCGAACCGGGTCAAAGACGTTAGGAAGCCGCCAGCGTTATGAGTGAGCCAAAATGGGCCTCATGACGCTGGCGCATCAGAATCGCCAGCGTAAGGTGAGCGCCAGTGCCCAGAGTGAGCCGGAATGGGCCCCATGACGCTGGTGCATCAGAATCGCCAGCGTAAGGTGAGCGCCAGCGCCCAGAGTGAGCCGGAATAGGCCCCATGACGCTGGCGCATCAGAATCGCCAACGGATCAGCAACGCCAGCGTCCTGAGCGAGCCAGGGTGGGCTCCTATAATGCTGACGCATCAGAATCGCCAGCGTAATAGCAGCGCCGGCGCCCTGAGCGAGTCAGAGTGAGTGCTATATCTAGTTAAGTGCGGAACACAAAAAGTCGTGACCCTTGGCGTGTTGGTGAGCTTTTAAAGGTGACCCCCGCGGGACCGTATCTTCGTAAAGCTGCATCACGTCAACAATGCCATAATAAATTCAACTAAGCTGCTAAACCTCCTAAAATAAGGCTGTAGATTCAATTGCACTTGACGAGGGTTCTGGAAGAGTCCTCCACATGCGTTTCCTGCTTACATAAGCAGATTCCCTTTGTTTCCATTTTGGTCGGTATCCTTAGCAATCACTTCGGACACCGTAGACATAGGCCTATATAAAGGCCTATGTCCGTCGTAGTTAGATCTAGATAGATTTATACATTCATTCAATATCATCAAGTTTATCAGCACTCATCAGATTAATTAAGTTGCTGGTAATTAAGTTAATATTCTATAGATACGTGAAGTAAGAGTTCCCGCTAAGTTTAATGGCGGACGGCCGGGTTTTACCTCAGAAGCTCAGACCAAGAAAACGATTGCGCGGATAACGTCTTAGCCACCCAAACGAAACAGCCACCCACCCGAGACAATGCACGGACCTCCTACCAAAATCAAAATCAAAACATCAAAATACTCCTTTACTACACCACCACCATGTCCTCTACTACCCCCCAATTGCTGTCGCTTGACCAAGAAGATCGAATGCAAGTTGTTCTTTAATTATTGGAAGTTAATCCTAATTAGTCTGCCCGTTTGCTTGCCCGAATATATAGTCTATCGCCTTCTTCTGTTTACCATCGTCGCAACGGCCGCCAATTAAGCAAGGAGTATCACCAAAAGCTTCAAAAACTCTCAGTTATTGAGGAGAACTCTATAGTCAAATGGATCAATACAATAGGAGCCTGGGGTTGGCCACCTCGAATTTAATACCTTAAATCTATGGCCAAAAGTATCCTTACTGCAAAGAAGCGTCCTCTAGAGCTTAGCCAACACTAGTATAAAAACTTCCTTACCCGACACCCGGAGCTTAAAGTTTAATTTGCCCGAGGCCTTAATTAAAAGCAAAAGAATGCCGAGGATCCAGAGATTATTAAAGAGTGGTTTAATCTCTATAAAGCTACTATTACCAAGTACGCAATTCCCCTAGGCGATTAGTATAATATAGATAAGAAAGGAATTGCAATAGGGTTAGGCGATAAGATTAAGGTGCTTATTCCTTAATTAGAGGCTTAAGCCTTTATTATAAAGCCAGGCAATCGCGATTAGGTATCTATTATTAAGTGTATATTAGGAAGTTAATATTAATTGCCTTTCTACCTTATCTTTTAGGGGAAGTAAATGTAACGATCTTGGATATCACCTAGACTTAATCGCGAGACAGTAATTTAAGTAAGCGATTTAGGGTGGACAAATTTAGACATCGCAGTTAATTAGTTAAAACACTTTAACTAATATACAGAGCCACGCCTTCAAGGAATCTATCGCCTATTAATTCTTAACGGACACAAGAGCTACGTATTAATACAGTTTGCTAAGTATTGCGAGGCTTATAAGATTATCCCTCTCTATCTACCACCTCATTCAACACACCTACTCCAACCCCTAGATATCGGTATATTTAGCCCCTTATTAAAAGCCTATTAAAAGCGCCTTCACGACTTCGCCTTCTATAGAGCTGTTAATATTACTAAGCCTAAGTTCCTTAAGTATTACCAAGCTGCACGATGCGAAGCTATATCATTAACCAATATAGTAAGTATATGGCAGGCAACTGGCTTTCTACCGTTCGATCCTTCGGTTATTTTAAAAAAGATTCGGCCAACAACTCCTTCCTATATAAGCTTTACAGACAAGAATGGCCACCAATTTAATATACCCGTGTCTCCTTCCGTAGAGGAGAGACTTACTAAAATATTTAGGCAGCTCTTGCAAGGTGCATCACCCCTACGTTCTCAAGTTATATATAATATTCGGCAGTTTATATTAGGTACAGTAGCTAATAATATAATCCTCAAGCGAACAAATCAGGAGCTTCTTAAAAGACAGAAGAAGGAGCGTTGTAATAAGACAAAAGCTGCCTATGGGAAGGCACGAGTTTTATCAGTAGCAGAGGCACAAAAGAAGAACAAGGAAAAGCTTCAAAAGGAGCAGGAAGAGAAGAGGGTAAAGGAAAGAAAGGCTGCATTATGGGGGGTTATTACCTTTACAAAGAAGGTTTAGAAGGAACTACCAATGGATTATAGTGTATTTATATAATAGGGTAGATTTGGGTTAATTTTGAGGTTGATTTTGATGTCAAATTGATTTTGATTTTGGTAGGAGGTCCGTGCACTGTCTCGGGTGGGTGGCTGTTTCGTTTGGGTGGCTAAGACGTTATAGGAATATCCGCACCGTCCGCTAAGCTGATTTAGGACGGCAATCGTTTTCTTGGTCTGAGAGACTTTGGCGAGATTTATAGGAAAACCTAAACACAGTTTATATAAGAAGACCTCATTAACTTTAACAAAATTGATCTACCCTCCCATAATACCTATTAACATTAAAAGTACACCAAATTATAGAGAAAAGCCTACTCTATAAGTTATGAGATCTTCAGCTCCTTATACGCGCGCGACGTTAAGAGGAATTCGTTGCTGTAGAGGCCCTAATTCTACCTCTATACCGCTGAGCCGCTCAGTAAACACCAACGCTGAACGCTTACGCCCACGCCGCCAACCCTCTACGTAGAGCTGTGGAGCTTTGCGAGAGCTCTGCGGAGCGAAACTCAGGGGGAGACCTGCACGGAGCTCTGCACGGAGCTCTACCAAAGCTCTGCAAAAGCTCTGCACGAAGCTCCGTACGAAGCTCTGCGCGAAGCTCCGCACGAAGCTCTGCTCGAAGCTCCGCACGAAGCTCTACTCGAAGCTCCGCTCAAAGCTCTACTTAAAGCTCTGCACGAAGCTCTACTCAAAGCTCTGCTTAAAGCTCTACAAAAGCTCTGCACGAAGCTCCGTACGAAGCTCTGTAAAAGCTCTGCTCGAGGCTCTACTCGAGGCTCTGCTCGAAGCCCTATATAGAGCTCTAAAGCTCTACTAACACGCAGCACTAATATACTAGGAAGGTTCTACAATCGCCCGTACGAACGCCCGTACAAACACCCATACAATCAATTGATCAATTGCCCATACAATCGTCTCTACAAATGTCTCTGCAACTAATCGCCCGTACGAACGTCTGCACGCCTGCACGTGGCTCTACACGAAGCTCTGCATTAAGCTCTACACGAAGCTCTACACGAAGCTTTGCACGAAGCTTTACACGAAGCTCTACACAAAGCTCTGCACGAAGCTCTGCACGAAGCTCTACACGAAGCTCTACACAAAGCTCTACTAGGGCCCTGCACGAGGCTCTGCCCAAAGCTTACCCCCTAGTAGTAGCAGAGGCACTCTAGGCCAAGGGAGGATATTTTCAAAGAAGGACCCAACTATAGCACCTACTAGGTGTTGCAATAGCTTTATATAGTAGATATCTACATATCTATATAGTTTTATCTATATTAGCAGACTATTTAATAAGATATAATATATGGTCATAATTTTAATAACGCGTTTTTTAACTTTGACGAAATTAATATCAGGACTAAGCAATAGCCGTATTATAAAATTTATACCATTTAGAAGCCCTAAGTCTTAAAAATATTGTATTAACTTTTAGTAATAATAATGCGTTGTATAAATAAATAAATTAGATATCCGCAATCTCCGCTTGGCGGATTTTGGTTATAATTTTAACAAATCTCGCCAAAGCCTCTTAGACGTGATTTTGCAATTCGGAAGACGGCGTAGGTCATTCTAACGCTAGCTAAAAAATCACGTCTGAGCTCGCTGAGGTAAGGCCGGGTTAACTACTGATCCGGCTTAGTCAGCAAGGCAAATCATGAAGTTGCACAACACGATTTCTCTAAGGCCACGACTACGGCCATATATTCAATTGTTATGAACCTTCTGGAGCTGTTCAAGATAGGTCTGAAGATATAGCACGCAAGAGGGCTAAGGATTGGGGTGGGTGGTTGTCGAGAAATCTGTGAAAAGATGGCCCAGCTCAAAAATTAGCCCAGCTTAACGTACCAATCTTGCACAAGCTCTGAGCAGCACAAAATCAACAAGAAACATTATTTAGTGCTATTCCCTACGTTAGGCCGACCAACTTCATCTTCCTATCCAAGCTTAGCGCCGTTCCTATATACTATTAAAGCGTGTAGTCTCGCCCTCGCCCGCAACCTCTCCCGTGTTTTACCTAGTCCTCCTCTATACAACGCTTCCTCGGGCGCCAGGTTGGAGCCTACGCCGCCGACATCAATCGTGGTACCCTTTGCATAGGCCTTCGGGGGTTATGGTGCTGTAGGCGGTCGCATCAGTGATTGCTCGCAACGAGGAGGGTGTGGAAAGTCCAGATCTATAGCGGAGGCCTTATTAGATAGATAAACTTGGGCGATAGATGACATACTCACCGGTACACTCGAGGCCCTGCCTCTTCCACAAATAGGTACATTATAGAGCCTCGATCATCGCCGGTAATAAGTCTAATCGCATCTTTTCCAACATATCGCGGGTCTCGCTAATGCCACGCTCGCAGCCGCCAGAATAGTTAGGCACATGTTGAGTTTATCCACGGACGAAGCTGTTAGAGACGTCACGCGGGCGAATCTGGTCGTGGCAGCATAATCCGTGATGACGATGGTTGCGAGCTTAGAGGTATTTATTTGGTGCGCTACTCAGCAGAGGGCCTAACGCAGGCACGCAACCTCAAATTCTGTAAGCCGAGAATTCCTTTCTGCCGTGTATAGTAGCGTGCTAAGGAACAAGACTAACTTGGTATAACTCTGCTTAATGTTGTCAATGGAATATGGGTCTCCCTGAACATGATACACCATAACTCTAAACTCTAGCTATCTTGACGCGTTAAAGTCGATAAGAGTCTGCGCGTGCCGTGATTAGTAGGAGCCGCGGAGCTCTGCGGCGGGTATAGTGGGCACCTTTACCGTACAAACCGCTCAGATCAGCTTTCCAGGTGTCACCGCTTCGCTGCGTTAAGCTTCGACTGGCATAAAGATTCCGCTCCTTGTTACCAACAGCTAATAGTAACATCTGGCGTTATATGTAGTTGGTTGGCGACGAAGATGAAGAATTAAACCGAGTATTATTGGGGACATGATCGCGAAAAGTGATAGAGTGAGAGCCAGCGGTATTAATGAGACACTGTATGTACATCAAGTGTATGCCTTTTGAAATGCATTTTGCCACTAATTTCCGTAGAATATTCGGGATGCTTACATTTAAAGTCTTTCTAATACTTGCCTAAGGTAGGTGTCCACATGCTTATTAAGGACGTCTTTTCGCAGTATACAGCGCATCCGTTTTTTGTACGTGAACGCCTTATTGCCTATACAAAAGAGGCATACCGGGTAGGGAAGCTCCATAGGGTAGAGTTCAGCGGCGTCTAAAGTACTAAGCTGTTATTAGGCGGTTCCGCGATCTTTATTATCTGGCGACTCTTCCTTTAGGGACGTATAATTGGGAGTTTGGTAACTTAAGGTGCTCTTAAGACCTATATACTTTCGCTTTCGCATATAAGATATTTTCTCGCTTTTAAAGATAACGAAGTCTATCTTCTTTCTCTTTAAACGTTTGGGTTAAGCCGTTTCTTATTAATAACACAGTTAAGCTAGGTTTTTAATGAACTTAATACGGCCTTTGTCGTTTCTGAAAGGTGTAAAGAGCATTCTAGCAGTATTAGCCCGCTCTTAAAGTTTAAATTCCACCTTTAGTAGTGTTAATACCTCAGTTAAGCCCTTCCCACTGAGCTATCTGGCTATCTCAATTATATTAATTAAATCGTGAAACTGTAACGGAATTCCCCAGAAGGTACATATCAGATAAGACAGAAGGAGGTCTCATCTATGTTCCATCTACGTCCTAGAAGACATGGTTAGACAGATAAGGGGCAAAGGGTTTTGCTAGCGTCTTAGAAGGATTATATAGGGAGCTGGTTCTCCTCTAGAGAAGAACTAG
>Ga0307515_10023103_pt1 | contig 10921 bp, 8 predicted proteins | sample 17_EM_MG_FD_194513 | JGI IMG/M metagenome (GOLD analysis project Ga0307515, IMG submission 194513) | Populus trichocarpa ectomycorrhiza microbial communities from riparian zone in the Pacific Northwest, United States - 17_EM | ecosystem: Host-associated > Plants > Roots > Unclassified | place...
CGGTGTGCTGATCTATCTCCTGCTCGCCGACCGCGACGTCGAGATCGTCGCCGACCGCGGCATCGACGCCCACGTCGGCACCGCCGGTTGGGAGAACATCTGCGTCGAGATGGAAACGGAGTTTCGGGCGGGAAATTTTGAACGCGGTGTGATCAAGGGGATCGAGGCGGTATCGCGGCTGCTGGCCGCGCATTTTCCGGCCACCGCTGCCGGCCGTAACGAACTGCCCGACGCGCCGGTGGTGATGTAGGGTCCGCGTCTCTCCACGTCATTGCGAGCGAAGCGAAGCAATCCATGTCGCCGTATAAGGAAGAAGGAATGGATTGCTTCGCTTCGCTCGCAATGACGGTTGAGGGGGTTTTCACTCCCGAACCACGCCGTTTCCCGGATATTCCGGGTGCCTAACTGTCATCGAGCTTGTTGAGGTCGCGCACCGATTGCATGATCGGTTCGAAATTCGAGCGTGCGTCCAGCGCGTCGAATAATTGCGCGGTGTCCGACAGCAGCGTGTGCGAGCGTTGGATGGCGACCCGCACGTCATCCTGCGGCGTATCCGAAAGCCGGCCGTGGCCGGACAGCAGGATTTTGGAGTTCAAGCCCTTCAGCCGCTCCAGCGACTGGATGTAGTCGGCAATGCTGCCGGATCCGAACACGCCGCCCATGACACCGCCGGGCATCAGCGTGTCGGCGGCGAACAGCAGGCCCTTGTCCTGGTCGAACAGCGTGATGCAGGCCGAGGTATGGCCCGGCGTGTACATCACGTTGAGGCGGAAATTGCCGAGGTCGAGCAGATTGCCTTCCTCCAGCCAGATGTCGACATTGATCGGCACATTCGGCTCGTTGAACATCTTGCGCAGCATCGAGAAATCGTCGCGCAGCATGATCTTGTTGGCAGCCAGCCGATGCGCGGCGATGAAGCTGCGGCCGGCGAAATGATAGGCGGCGCCGATGTGATCGAGATGCTCATGGCTCAGCACCACCATGTCGATTTTCTCGGGTGGACACCCGAGGTGTTGCAGACAGGTCAGCAGATGCGGATAGTTCGACGACAGGCCGACATCGATCATGATGGTCCGCGAGCTGCCGCGCACCAGATAGGCGTTGGCCGCGCGGTTCTTGAAGCGGATCTGGTAGACGTTTTCGGCCGCCTCGATCAGCGTGCAGACGTCGCTGTCGAGCAGGGTCTTGAACGGGCTCGGGCGGCGCTCGCTCATGAATTGGCCGCGGCTTTAAAGGTGACGGCATTCGACGCGCGCAGGCGCTTGCTGAGCGCGTCCATGATCATCAACGCAAAGGCCGGCTGCTGGCTGACCAGATAGACGAAGCGGGCGTGGTTGATCCGCATCACCCGGGTGTGCGGTGCGGCGGCAATGGCGGTCGCTGAGCGGGACGAGCCGTCGATCACGGCCATCTCGCCGAAGAACTCGCCCTTGCCGAGTGTGACGATAACGGTCTTGCTGGCGCCGTTCATCTTGGCGATCTCGACCTGGCCATCGAGCACGACGTACAGTTCGCGTCCGGTCGAGCCCTCCTCAAAAATGACGTCATCTACGCCAAACTCATTGATGCATTTTTCGATGGTCATGGCGCGTCCCCTGCCTTCTGGCTGGTGGGTGCCCATGTTAGTCGGGAAATGAACGGGCGCAAATGGAGCTGTCGGGGGTTGCCGCAGGGCAATATGAACGAGCGCCCGAATCTTTGGCCCCGCCGTCGTCGCATTGCGGCCCCAAAACCAGCCCGGATGACCTCCTAAAATTTCGGTAAGGCCCCGTCCGGTAACGAATTCGCAAGCAATAAAAGTTACCAAAAGGTCAACCCATTCTGGAGAATTGAACGTGAGCGAACAGCAGTCTGAGGCCACCAGCGGTGAAACCGGTAGCGTCGGCACCGGCCCGGCAGCGCCTGACATGTCGGCGGCCAGAGAGCAGCTGATGGCGGCGACGCCGTCCCTGGTCGAGTCCCCAATGCTGGCGCCCGACCAGGAAGCGACTTCGCCCAAGCCGGACGCGCCCAAGATGGAAGCGACCAAAGCCGAAGCTCCCAAAGTGGAAGCTCCCAAGATTGAGGCTCCCAAGATTGAGGCGGTCAAAGCTGAAGCCGCCAAAGCCGAACCGCCGCGCATTCCCGGCAAGCTGTTGATCATGTCGCCCGGCGAGCGCGCGTGGACCGGCGACGAAGCAGCTGCAGAGCCGCAAGCGGCGCCCAGCGAAGCGTCGTCCGGCAAGCGCCGGATGTCGGCGATGGCAGCCGTGGTGGCACTCGCAACGGTCGCCGGTGCGCTCGGTGGCGCGCTCGCAACCGCAGGCCTCGGGCATTTCGCCGGCGGCGGCTCAGCCTCGAACAATCTCGTTCTCGAAGCCTCCATGGCGCGGATCGATGCCGATATCGTTGCGCTGAAGGCCAGCGTCGAACAGACTTCCAAGACGGGGGTGAGCCAGTTCAACAAGACCAGCGATCGCCTGGAGAAGGTCGAGAAGGCGCAGGCCGAGCCGGCTGCCAAGATCGCCAAGCTCAGTGAGGCCGTCGAAAAACTCCGCGCCGCCGCACCGGCGCCGGCGCCAGTGGCAGCTGCCGTGCCCGCCGCGGCCCGCGACGTCACCGGCACCATCTCGCATCCGGCAACGACGGCAGCCGCGCCCGTGCCGCTGCCGGCGCCGAAGCCGGAAATTGCACGGTTGCCGACCGTCGACGGCTGGGTGCTGCGTGACGTTGAGAACGGCAGCGCGCTGATCGAAGGCCGTCAGGGCGTCTTCGAGGTTTATGCTGGCGATCCCGTCCCCGGCCTCGGCCGTGTCGATGCCATCCGCAAGCAGGATGGCAAATGGGTGGTCGTGACCAGCAAGGGCCTGATCGTCGCCCGCTGATTGCGCGAAATCTGAACACGAAAGGCGCTTCACCGTGATGTGAAGCGCCTTTTTTCTTGAATAGGCCTCCTTGCGCGGTGTTAGTGGGGCATGAGCCGCTCGCTGCGATTTCTTGTCCTTATGATGTTCGCCCTGATGTGCGGCGCCTTATCGGTGAGTGCTGCGCCCGAAGCGGCGCTGGAGCGCGGCACGGCGATCATTGATCCCCTGGGCTTACGCGAACTCGACCATGGCCGATTTGGCATCGGCCGCATGCTGTGGCCGGAGCGATCGGCGGATATCCCGCTCACCAGCGGACAATTGTTCGCCCTCGCGTCCATGGTCCCGGTCCGCAAGGCGATCAACGGCGAGTTCGATCGCTATGTTGAGCGACACAAAAAGAGCCTGCCGAACGAGACGATCGGCGTCGGCGTGGGCTTTGATTTCCAGCTGTTCGACCGCGCTCAGCTCGATGCCGGCGATACGCGTTTCGTGCTGGCGGGAATCGTCAACCGCATGGACCGCACCTTTGTCGATGAGGCCAGCTGCGGCGAGATCCGGCTGGTCTACCGGCTGACGCGAACGAAAACGCCGGGGGACGACAACAAGGCAAATCTGCTCAGGTTGCCGATGACGCTCAATCTCGTGCTGAAAGCGAAGGGCGGTCTTGGGATTGATCGCAGCGGCAAGCCCATCACTTGTTCCGAAATCGCTCGGCGCTGGCTTGCGGCCGGCGAATTGTCACTGACCGGCGCTCCGCTTGCGGCAAAGTTGCTGGACGAAGGCGGTCCGCTCGATCTGTTTGGTTATGAAAACATCGACCGCATCGAGACCAACCTCCAGATCGCGCATGCGCCGAAATCGGCGGTGCGAGATTTTCGCACGGATTATCTGTTGAAGGTGTTTCGCTATGATGCGCAGGCGCGCCAATTCCGGGAAGCTCCGATGGAGAACCAGATCGATCGCGACCGCATTCTGGCCGACGACAGCCTCAAGCGCGAGTTCAAGTCATGGCTGCTCGAGCCGAAGCATCTGGCCGAGTTCGATTCCGGTACGATCCTGATCCCGGAAAAATTTCTCGCCAATGGCGCAATCGCGTCGACGCCGGTCGGATTCGACAATTCCGACCTGCAGCCGGAATTCGGCCTGATGCAAGGCGAGGGCGCTAACCCCGTGTTTGGCGAAACCGATGTCGTCTCCGCGCTGAAGAAGGCGGCGACCGATGGCATAAAGCTACAAAATATTCTCTCGGCCGGAGGCTTTGAACGACGCCTCAACGACGTCACCTGTTCCGGTTGTCACCAGACGCGTGGCATCGGCGGCTTTCATTTCCCCGGTGTCGATTGGATGGCGGCGAACCCCTCCAATTCAACGGTCGTGCCGGCGTCGCCGCATTTCTTCGGCGATCAGGTTCGCCGCCGCGACATCCTCGCCGCGGTCCGGGATGGCAGGGCGCCGGACTATTCGCGGGGCTTTGCCAGCCGGCCGCAATTGCGCGGCAGCACGGAGCTCGCCGGCACCGAGTATAGTGATGGCTGGGGCGCGCATTGCTATGCCCCGGCGAAACCGGCTGCGAGCAATGACGCGAGTTTTCGCAACTGGACCTGTGCCGAAGGGCTGGCCTGTCAGATCGCCGGCAAAACATCGCGCATGGGCATGTGCTTTGTGAAAAGCCGCTAGGGAGAGGCCTCGCTGAGCCGCCTCGCAGGCGGCAAAAGGATGCCGGTGTGCCGTCATCGTTTGATGCTAAGGTGGTGGGCAACAACCAACTGAGTGGGGACCGGCGATGAGCTCTTCCGACCAGGACAACAAGCAGCGTAATCGCGAGATCGCCGAGAACGAAGCCAAGCGTGAGATGGTCAGCAACGTCCGCGTCAGCACCTGGGCGATTGTGGTCACGGTCGTTATCGGCATTGTCGTGTTTGGCATCGTGTGGGCCTGGGTCAAACGCTGAACCACCGAACGATAGCGTTTTCAAGCGAAGTGGATACCGGTTCGCGTCAAGAAAACGCGTCAAAGAATAGAGTCACTTCGCGTAATGCGTCAGGCGCTTGCCGGGCAACAGATCGTAGGCCGACTTCCAGCCGGGCAGCGCCGCCATGCGGCTGAGCCAGGCGCTGATCGCGGGGTGGCTCACCGCGAAATCATAGCCGGTCTCGTCTGAGGGATAGTGCAGATAGGCCATCATGGAAATATCGGCGATACTTGGCCGCACGCCGATCGCAAACGCGTTCCGTTGCAGATGCGTTTCCAGTATGCCCAGAAAATCGTCAAGCCGCTTGCGGTAATAGTTCAGCACCGCGGGATCACCTGAAGGAATGAACGTCCGCATGAAACGATACGACGCCATGTAGCCGGTGAGCTTGTGGTTGTCCCAGAACAGCCAGCGCAGCAGCTCGAATTGCTCCGCTTCGGTCTCGCCGCCGAATTTGCTAAACTGCCGCGCGAGTTTGAGCAGTATGGGCGCGGTCTGGGTGAGGCGAACGCCGTCCTCCTCTAGCACCGGGATTTCGCCCATCTCGTTGACGTCCCGCCGCCATTCCGCTGTACGCGTGATGCCGCCGCCGAAATCGGTCCACACCGGCTCGAAGGCCTGGCCGCACAAGGTCAGCATCAGCGCCAGCTTGTAGCTGTTTCCGGACTCCGGGAAGTAGTGCAGGCGGTAGGTCGGCATTCCCTTATCTTTCCGCGGGCTCACGCCACCGCGCCGGCGTCGCGCAGTTTCTTGATCGCGGCCTCGTCATAGCCGGCGTTGCGCAAGATCTCGTCGCTGTGCTCGCCGAGGCCGGGCGGCTTGCGCGGCTGCACTTTCTTGGCTCCGTCGACCCAGATCGGGCTGCTGATGGTCATCATGGTGTCGTTCTCGAACGGCACGAGTACTTCGTTGTCGATCATCTGCTGGTCGCCCGGAATGTCGTCGAGGATGCCGACCACGCCGAACACCAGCCCGTTGCCGTCGAGGATCTTGCGCCACTCGGAGAGATCCTTGCCGGCGAAGATCTCGTCGAAGATTTTGATCAGCTCCAGTGAGCGCGCGTGGCGATCCTTCTTGGTTTCAAAACGCGGATCGGTCACGAGATCCTCGCGGCCGAGGCAGCGCGCCAGCGTCGGCCATTGCCGGTCCTCGTTCAGCAGCGACAGGATAAGCCAGCGGCCGTCCTGACATTGGTAATGATTAGTCACAGCGTTCAGCGCACGCTCGCGCGGCCGCCGCTCGCCGAACTTGGCGCCGACCAGTTTTGCTTGCGCCAGCACGGAGGCTGCCCAGACGCCGTTGGCCATCAGGTTCGAACTGACATGCGAACCCTTGCCGGTTTTTTCGCGCTTGTAGAGCGCGGTCACGATCGCGCCGTAAAACGCCATCGCACAGGGATGATCGCCCATGCCGGCGATCGATCGTGCGGGTGTGGTGTTCTCATCGGCGCGGACCAGGTCCATCAGGCCCGAGCGCGCCCAATAGGCGTTAGAGTCGAAGCCGGGCTTGTTGGCCTCCGCGCCCTTTTCGCCATAGCCGGTGAACGACGCATAGATCAAGCGGTCGTTGAGATGCGCCAGATGGTCCCAGGTGATGCCGAGCTTGGTGCGGACCTGCGGCGGCATGTTGGTGATGAAGACGTCGGCCTCCGCGACCAGCCTGTACAGCACCGCCTGCGCTTCCGGCTTCGTCAGGTCGAGCGCCAGGCTCTTCTTGTTGCGGGCTTCCAGCAGCCACGCGAAATTGTGTTCGCTATGCGGGTAGCCCGGCAGGTTCGGCAGATTGCGGTAGGGATCGCCGGTACCGGGCGGTTCGATCTTGATCACGTCGGCGCCGAAATCGGACAGCACGGTGGCGGCCGCGGGGGCTGCGATGAAACTCGCGCAGTCCAGAACCTTGAGGCCGTCAAAAATGCCTTTTTCCATGTCGATGCCGCTCCCGTGACGCTTGTTGGTCTTATTCCGCACGGTGGAACATTTGTTCGCTGCCCTCCGGGGATTTCCGGCGCATTTGACCGATGTTGGCCGGGCGATGCAACCGGGGTTTCCCTCACAGCTACTCCCCTATCGGCGCATCGCCTTGATCTCGTTAAGCTCGGTCCGGATCGCGTCGTTCTCCTGTTGCAGGGCTGCGCTTTCCCGTTCGATGACCACCCTTTCCGCTCTGGTCGCAGCAATCTCCTGCCGAACGGTATCCTGTTCTTTGCGGATGAGTTCGCGGCAGCTCTCGCTGCTTTTTGCGCGGGCCGTATCATCGCTAGCAGCGGAGGCTTCGCACTTGATCGCCGGGCTGTTGAGCCTGGTGATCAATTCGCTCATGTGGGCAGTGTTCGCTGCGATGCGGACTTTTGCCGCACGGCCGCGGATCTGCGATCCATCGATGCGGACGCTCAGGCTGTCGATCCGCTGCTGGATCTGCGCCGTCTCATGATTCCGTTGATTGGTCCGCCATGCATTCGTCACCACGAAGCCCAGCAGTCCGAGGGAGATGACGAGGCAGAATAACGGCAGGAGGAAACCCTTGAACGATCTGTCCGCCAGGTCAGGCTCATCATGCTTGTGCCTGACCTTGTTCAGTGCTGCGATCAGAAAGGCGACCGATGAAAACGCGAAGGCGGTCGCGTTGAAGATGAAAAGAAGGGTTCCCGAATCGTCAAGAATCGCAACGTGGCCGCCGTTGGATTTCTGCACGATCATGACGATAAAGGCGGCAGACAAAGCTGCCTGGCTGATGCCAAGCGCTAGGTAGTGCCGGAAAGATACCGTCTTCCGCATCGCCTTGCGCAGATCAGCCGATGTGATCGACTGACTCGTGGGCTGTAGCCCGGCCAGCAAGGGTTCGAGCTTGCGCGCGGTCGGATACTGGGAAAACAGAACGGCGGCATAAAGCCAGAGTGGGATCAGCGCCAGCATGATCACCACGTCGCTTACCGTCGGATCGTCATGACCGGTGGCGTAGGCGAGGGCCCCGGTGCCGGCAGCGATCAGAACCATGAAAACAAGCCAGAAGTACACCGCTGGGCTGCGCGCCGTGATGATCGCAAGCAGTTGCGCCTTCTCGGCTTCGCTGACGAGGTAGTACCGGCCGCGGCCGAATACGAACGGGTTCAGTGCCTGGAACACATAGCCATCCGGCACCGTCTTGAACATGATCGCTTCGCGATTGTCGGCCATCGTCGCCTCTCGGGCAGCCGCGGAGGCGATTGCTGAGAGAGTGGTAGCCACGTCAGACGATTTCGTTTGTGATGTCCGTCACGTCCACGAGGACGCCAGCTACTCCCCGCCCGAGAGCAGGGCTGCATTGCCGCCCGCCGCAGCCGTATTGACGGTCACCGTCTGTTCGGTGGCAAACCGCGGCAGATAATGCGGTCCGCCGGCCTTGGGACCGGTGCCGGAAAGGCCATGGCCGCCGAACGGCTGCACCCCGACGACCGCGCCGATCATGTTGCGGTTGACGTAGATGTTGCCGACCTGAACCGCGTCGATGATGTCTTCCACCGTATCGTCGATCCGCGAATGAATGCCGAGCGTCAGCCCGTAGCCGGAGCGCTCGAGCGATCGCAGCACGTCGAGGAGCCGGTCGGCGCGGTAGCGCACCACATGCAGCACCGGGCCGAACACTTCTTCCGTCAATTGCCCGGCATCGGATAGTTCAAAGATATGCGGCGCGACGAAATTTCCCTCCGGCGCGGTGCCGGCATAATGCACCCGCGCTTGCTGTTTCATGCGCGCGATATGCGTATCCAGCCGCTGTTTGGCCTCAGCGTCGATCACCGGCCCGATATGGGTGGCGGGATCGCTGGGATCACCGAGCCTGAGTTCACGCGCCGCGCCCGCGATCATCTCGATCATGCGGTCGGCGACGTCGTCCTGCAGGAACAACAGCCGCAGCGCCGAGCAGCGCTGGCCGGCGGAACGAAACGCCGAGGTCACGACGTCGTCGGCGACCTGCTCGGGCAGTGCGGTGGCGTCGACGATCATCGCATTGATGCCGCCGGTCTCCGCGATCAGCGGCACGATCGGGCCGTCCTTGGCGGCGAGCGTCCGGTTGATGATGCGCGCCACCTCGGTCGAACCGGTGAACACTACGCCCGCGATATCTGCATGGGCGACCAGTGCCCCGCCGATCCGGCCGTCGCCTTGCACCAGATGCAGCGCTGATGGCGGGACGCCGGCTTCATGCAGCAGCCGCACCGCCGCCGCTGCGACCAGCGGCGTCTGCTCGGCAGGTTTGGCGACCACGGCATTGCCAGCCATCAGTGCCGCCGTCACCTGGCCGAGAAAAATCGCCAGCGGAAAATTCCATGGCGAGATCGCGACGAAGACGCCGCGGCCGCGCAAAGCGAGGATATTGCTTTCGCCGGTCGGACCCGGCATGGCCTGGCCATCGCCGAATTGGTCGCGGCCTTGCGCGGCATAATAACGGCAGAAATCGACGGCTTCGCGGATTTCCGACAGCGCGTCATCCAGCGTCTTGCCACCCTCGCGTTGCATGAGCGCGATGAAAAGCGCCGCCCGCTGTTCCAGCAGGTTGGCGGCTTTTTCCAGAATGCGCGCGCGTGTCGTGGCAGGCGTCCGGCTCCACACCTTGAATCCGTCGCGCGCGGTCGCGATCGCCGCATTGGCCTCTGCCGGCGTCGCATCGGCGACACTGCCGGCCGCGGGCAAAGTGGTCGCGGCGATCTCAGCGACAAGCTGGTTCAATGTCGTGCGTTCGCCGAATTCCAGCCCGCGCGAGTTCGCCCGCTGCGGCGAAAACAGGTCGCGTGGTAGCGGGATGTTCGGATGGGCAGCGTTGTCCGCGGCGCCGATGATATCCGCCGGGCGCTTGAGCAACGCGGCCACCGGCACCGTCTCATCGGCGGCGAGCGCGACGAAGGAGGAGTTGGCGCCGTTCTCGAGCAGCCGCCGCACCAGATAGGCCAGCAGGTCGCGGTGGCTGCCGACCGGCGCATAGGTACGGCAGGCGATATCGGCATGATCTTTCGCGAGTTGGGCGAAGAGCGCCTCGCCCATGCCATGCAGGCGCTGGAACTCGAACCCGCTCTCACCCTTTGCCTGCTCAAGGATGGTCGCGACCGTCAACGCATTGTGGGTCGCGAATTGCGGAAAGATGCGCGGCCGCAAGCCCAGCAATTGTTGCGCGCAAGCGACGTAGTTGAGGTCCGTCATCGCCTTGCGCGTGAACACGGGATAGCCGTCGAGGCCGCGCTCCTGCGCGCGCTTGATCTCGGTGTCCCAATAGGCGCCCTTGACCAGCCGTACCATCATCCGGCGGTTCAGGCCGCGCGCGAGGCCGTCGATATGGTCGATGACGTCACGGGCGCGCTTCTGATAGGCCTGGATGGCGAGGCCGAAGCCGTCCCAGCCCTTGAGCGATGGGTCGCCGAACGCTGCCGCGATCACGTCGAGCGACAATTCCAGCCGGTCGGCCTCCTCGGCATCGACGGTGAAATTCAGGTCATAGCTTTTGGCCTGCCGTGCCAGGTCGATCAGCCGTGGCACCAGTTCGGTCATCACGCGCGAAGCGCTGACCGCCTCGAAGCGCGGATGCAACGCGCTGAGCTTGACGGATATGCCGGGCCGATCGGGCAGCGGACGATCGTTTGCAGTGCGGCCGATGGCTTCGATCGCGCTTGAATAAGAATCGAAATAGCGTGCGGCGTCGGCGGCGGTGCGGGCGCCTTCGCCGAGCATGTCGAACGAATAGCGCCGATGCTGCGATGAACGTGATCCCGCCCGCGCCAACGCGGCTTCGATGGTTTCGCCGAGCACGAAGTGGCTGCCCATCAGCCGCATCGCCTGGCGTGTCGCGGCACGCACGGCGGGCGCCCCCAGCCGTTTGGTCAGCCTTCCAATTGTTCCCTGCGGCGTCTCGCCTGGCTGGATCACCCGCGCTGACATGCCGAGCGCCCACGCCGAGGCATTGACCAGGAAGGCGCTGGATTTGGTTTCGTGGTGCACGAAGTCGCCCTGGCCGAGTTTGTCCTCGATGAACTGGTCGGCGGTGCGCGCGTCCGGCACGCGCAGCAGCGCTTCCGCGAGCACCATCAGCGCGAGGCCTTCCTTGGTCGACAGCGCGAACTCGCGCAGCATGTCCTCGA